>Ga0247727_10001142_pt1 | contig 64787 bp, 39 predicted proteins | sample WisWelCaveWW1625_FD_202498 | JGI IMG/M metagenome (GOLD analysis project Ga0247727, IMG submission 202498) | Biofilm microbial communities from Wishing Well Cave, Virginia, United States - WW16-25 | ecosystem: Environmental > Aquatic > Deep subsurface > Groundwater > Cave microbial mat | place... | reverse complement strand
CCGGGCGAACACTCCGAGCAGATAGTCCGTAGATTCACCGCCCGCGCCCAGAAAGGGCAACCGTTTCGGAGTGTGGTAGAGGAACAAGCCAGGGACGGCCGCAAGTTCTGGATCGATGTGAAAGTCCAGCCGATGCTGGATGCCGAGGGACGGCCGAAGTGTTACCTGATTATCGGTCGCGACGTCAGCGACCGCAAACAGATGGAAGACCAACTGCGGGTGGCCCGCGATGCCGCCCTGGAAGCATCTCGGCTGAAGTCGCAGTTTCTGGCTACCATGAGCCACGAGATTCGCACGCCCATGAACGGCGTCATTGGGATGAGCCGGCTGCTGCTGACCTCTCCCTTGAACGGCGAGCAGCGCGAGTACGCGCAGATGGTGGCCGACTCCGGCGAAGCCTTGCTCGGCATCATCAACGACATTCTGGATTTTTCGAAGATCGAAGCGGGAAGGCTCGACCTGAAGACCGCCGACCTGGACCTGCGTACTATCATCGATGAAGTTCTGGCGCTGCTCTCTCTGGCGGCCAGGGCCAAGGGCCTGGCTCTGGCAAGCGAGGTCGACGAGAGCGTTCCCGCCGTACTGGTCGGCGATGGCGGCCGGATTCGCCAGATCTTGCTGAACCTGGTGGGCAACGCGCTCAAGTTCACCGCGCAAGGCAACGTGGTCGTGCGCGCCTGCTCCCGGCCGTGCCAGGGCGACGTTGTCGACCTGCGCGTGGAGGTTTCCGATACGGGGATCGGCATCGAGCCGGGGGCGATTGCGCATATCTTCGAGCCATTCCGGCAGGTGGATGGATCGGCAACCAGGCAGTATGGCGGCACCGGACTGGGCCTGGCGATTTGCCGCCAGCTTGCCGAGCGCATGGGTGGGCGCATCGGCGTCGAGAGCAGTCCCGGCCGGGGCTCGACGTTTTTCGTCGATCTCCCGATGGGCGTTTCCCGCATCGACTCAGTGCCTGTCCACGAGGCCGAACCGCCGGCGGAGATTCCGACGTTCGCGCGCGGCCATGTTCTCATCGCCGAGGACAATCCCGTGAACCAGAAGGTTGCCCAGGCCATGGTGCAAAGGCTGGGATACACGGCCGAGGTGGTGGCGGACGGTCGTCAGGCGGTGGAGGCGGTTTCCAGCGGCGCCTTTGCCCTGATCCTGATGGATTTGCAGATGCCGGAAATGGATGGCCTGGAGGCCACCGCCCGCATCCGGCACTGCTCGGGACCCACGCGGCTGACACCGATTATCGCCATGACCGCCAGCGCGTTCCAAGGCGACCGCGAAAAGTGTTTTGCGGCCGGCATGGACGACTATATCGCCAAGCCCATCGACATGGCCCAACTGGAGGCGGTCCTGGCCCGCTGGAGCCGTATCGCCTCCTCCGAGGATGCCCCCACTTCGGCCGAAGCGATCCAGTAATATGGATCGTATGAAGCCACGAGTCATTGGCCTGCTCTGGGGCGGCCTGCTCTGGGGCGGCCTGCTCTGGGGCGGCCTGCTCTGGGGCGGCCTGCTCTGGGGCGGCCTGCTCTGGCTGCCCGCTTTCGCCGCCGCCCAGTCCACCATGCCGCAGCCCCGGTACGTCAACGGCAACCACCTGGTGCGGCCCGAAGGCTACCGCGAGTGGGTGTTTATCGGCGCCACGCTCGGTATGGGCTACACCGAAGGCCAGCCGACCAGGGATCCCGTCTTTCACAACCTCTACATCCAGCCGGAGGCCTACCGGCAGTTCGTCGCCACGGGCGCCTTTGTCGACAAGACCATGGTGGTCATGGAGGTGGTCCGGCCGGGGACGAATGCCTCCATCAACAAGCGTGGCCAGTTCCAGGACCGCTTTCTCGGCATCGAGGTGGCGTTGAAAGACGTGGAAAAGTTCCCGGACAAGTGGGCTTACTTCGACTTCATCGGCAAGGGTCCCCAGCCGCTGGCCTCCTCGCGAGCCTTTCCCAAGGACGCCTGCTGGAACTGCCACAACTCCCACGGCGCGGTGGACAACGTGTTCGTGCAGTTCTACCCGGTGCTCCGCGAGGCGCGCTCGGCGGCCGCCAGTTCCAGCAAGTAACCCCGCTTGCCGACGTTGGCGGCCTGCGTGTTGCCCAGGCGCGCGCTCACCCCGGCGGCCTCGTGGATGTGGCCGCAGAAGAAATAGTCCGGCTGGTGTTTCTCGATGAAATCGCGCACCGAGCGGCTGCCGGCGTGCATCCCCTCCCGTACCCGATCGAGCGGCGTTCCCAGCGGCGGCGCGTGACAGATCAGCACCAGCGGCCCCAGGCCGCCGAACGGCTCCAGGCGCGTGGCCAGCTCGCTTTCGCTGTACTCGCCCGGCGTGTTGAACGGGGTCGGGTTCGAATAGCCCAGCCCGGCCACCTGGTAGCCGGCAATCGCGAGGGTGCGGCCGTGAAAGGCGTGGAAGCCGAACTGTTCGCAGAGGCCGGCAATGTCCCGCTCGGATTCGTGGTTGCCGGGGAGCACGTACATCCTCTCCGCGCGGCGCCGCAGGATCTGTCCCACACGATCCAGTCCCTTGGCCCAGTTCACCAGGTCGCCGGCGGCGAAGTAGTAGTCGGCTTCGATCTCCATCAGCCGATCGAGGGCGCCGTGGTCGCTGTGGATGTCGGAGAAGATCAGCAGTCTCACCGGCTAACACCCCGTGGCAGAAGTCCGGACAGGCCAGGAGGCCTGTCCCACACCATCTTACTCCGAGGCCCCATTGCGAACGACCGCCGGTGGTAGTATGCTTGCCTTCCAGAGGGTTCCTATGTGGGGAGCAGTCCGCCTGGCGCTTCTGGGATTGGCGCCTCTGGCAGCGATGGGGCAGAGCAACCTGGCCACTTTGACCGGCATCGTAACCGATCCGGGGCAAGCGGTGATGCCCGGGGTGACCATCACTGTCCGCAACGTGGACACCAACATCCCACGGACGATCCAGACCAACCCGGTGGGCGATTACACCATCACCAACCTGCCGCCGGGAAGCTACGAGCTGGTGGCGGAACTGACCGGATTCCGCACCTGGCGGCAGACGGGCATCGTGCTGGAGGTCGGCCAGGTCCTTCGCGCCGACATCCGGATGCTGATCGGCTCGGTCAGCGAAGCGGTGAGCGTCAGCGCGGAGACCGGCTCGGTCCCGACCATCAACACCGAGCAGGGATCCATCAAGGGCGACGTCATCGTACACGCCGAGATCCAGGCCATGCCGCTCGACGGGCGCGACTTCCTCGACCTGGCGTTCCTGGTGCCGGGCGTGATCCCCAATGCCCAGGGCGGGCAGGGCTCGGCGCTGAGCATCAACGGCGCGCGTGGGGACTCGACCAACTTCGTCGTGGACGGTTTCAACAACCGCAACCCGCGCGGGGCGGCGGCGCAGGTGCGGCCGAATATGGACGCCATCCAGGAGTTCAAGATGGAGGTCTCCGGCTACTCGGCCGAATACGGGCGCATGGCCGGCGGCATCATCAACATGGCCCTGCGCTCGGGGACCAACCAGCTCCACGGCAACCTGTTCGAATACATTCGCAACGATATCTTCGACGCACGCGCCTTCTTCGATCCGCGCAAACTGCCGCTGCGGCGGAACCAGTACGGCGCCACCCTCGGGGGACCGGTGGCGCTGCCGCGCCTCTATGACGGCCACGACCGCACCTTCTTCCTGTTCAGTTGGGAAGCGTTTCGCGAAGTGCTCGGGCAGACGGTCCTCGGCCACACCCCGACGGCGCTCGAGCGCAACGGCGACTTTTCGCAGTCTCGCACCTACCTCGGCCAGCCGTTATACTTGCGCGACCCCTACACGTCGGGCAACTGCACCGCCACCGACGGCGCGGCCTGCTTCCCGGGCAACGTGATCCCCGCCAGCCGCTTCCACCCGACGGCGCTGAAGCTGATGGCGTTCTATCCGCTGCCCAACCGCATCGACATCCGCAACAACTACCAGGTGGCGGCCAAGGACAACGACGCCTGGGACAGCTTCATCGGCAAGGTCGACCACAAGGTTTCCGCGCAGGACAGCGTCTCGTTCCGCTACCAGAAGCGCTTCGCGCGTAATTCGGCGCCCTTCGCCGGCAGCGGGCTGGGGACCTTCCCCAACAAGTCGCGGGACGATCGCTCGCTCGGGGGGCTCGACTATACCCACATGTTCACGCCGACGCTGCTGCTGGAGGTCCGCAGCGGTTACAGCCGCAACGCCACTCGGGAGCACGAGCTCTACCAGGGGCAGAACATCGCCGAGCAGCTCGGGATCGCAGGCACCACCACCGATCCGGAGCTGATGGGCTTCCCGCGCTTCACCGTGCTGGACCATTTCGAGATCGGCGCGGCCGCCAACCAGCCGGTGCAGTTCCACGTCACGGACATCCAGGCCGGCGCCAAGTTCACCTGGGTGCGCAACAAGCACGTGCGGAAGTGGGGGATCGACATCGAGCGCGTGCGCTTCAACCAGCCGTTCTTCAACAACAACCGCGGCACGTTCAATTTCCAGGATCGCTGGACCAACCACCCCGTGGGCGACTTGCTGCTGGGACTGCTGCAAAGCTCCACCCGCACGGTGGGCATCACGCGCAACTACCTGCGGTTTTCCAGCTTCGGTCTGTTCTTCAACGACGATTACAAGATCAGCCGCTCGCTGACGCTGAACGTGGGGATGCGCTACGAGCTGGACATGCCGCCGGTGGACCGCTACGACCGCATGTCCAACTTCATCGCCGGCCTGGGTAAGATCGTCGTCTCCAACGACCGCCATCTGCCCAACCTCGCCGAGCGGGTCGCCAGCGCCAACCTGGGCGACCGCGTCGCCCTGGCCCGGGACGCCGGCCTGCCGCGCTCGCTCGTCTACGCCGACTACACCAACTTCGCGCCGCGTGTCGGATTCGCCTGGCGCGCTTTCGGGAGCAACAAGACGGTTCTGCGCGGCGGCTACGGGATCTTCTATACCGGCCACCTGCTGAACCCCATCCGCACCAGCCTGATGACCGGCTTCCCGTTCACGGCCAATGAAACCTATTCCCGCCTGGGCTCGGATCCCGACCTGGTCAGCCTCTCCAGCCCCTTTCCCGATCGCCGGCGCACGGAGGGAGGCGTGGTGAACTCCAACGGCTACGATCCCCATCCGCCGACCGGCTACCTGCAAAGCTACAACCTGACGATCGAGCGCGAGCTGGGAAGCGGCACGGCCGTCGAGATGGCCTACGTCGGCTCCAAGGGGACGCATCTCGGGCGCCAGTACGATATCAACCAGCCGCTGCGGACGCTGGAGCTGTACCAGTCCGGTTCGGCCTTCCCGCGGCCGATCACCGGCTTGAACGCGATCAACTACTATTCGTTCGGCGCCAACTCCATCTACAACGCCGGGCAGATTTCGCTGCGCAAACGGGCGCGCGGCGGCTCCTTCTACCGGATCAACTACAGCCTCTCGAAGTCGATCGACGACGCCTCCCAGCTCAGCGGGGGTTCCGACGGCGGCTTCGCCGGGGCGCAGAACTCACGCGATCTGAAAAGCGAGCGCGGGCGGTCGGATTTCGACCGCCGTCATGTAGTCACGGGCGCCTTTTCGTGGCAGATCCCGGTCGGCCGCGGCAAGCGCGTGCTGGGGGGCGCGCGCGGATTCTCCAACGCGCTGGTGGGCGGCTGGCAGCTTTCCGGCACCGCCACCTACTACAGCGGGCAGGCCTTCACCGTGACATCCGCCGACGTGGACACGGCGCTGGGCGAATCATCGCGCCCGAACCGGCTCGGAAGCGGTATCCAGCCGGGTATCCCCGGAGCCGGCAAGCTCGGCATCGATTATCCGTTCTTCAAAATCACAGACTTCGAGAAGGTCCCGCGCTGCCTGGCGCGCGACAATTGCCCCACCAGCCCCAGTGGCTTCACGGCGTTCACGTTCGGAAACTCCGGTCGCAACATCCTGGAAGGGCCTTCGCAGACCTTCGCCAACCTGGCGTTGATGAAAAACTTCCGCATGGAGAAGCGTCGCAATTTCCAGTTTCGTTACGAGTTGTTCAATGTCTTCAACCGCGCCAACTTCCGCTTGCCCAACCGCCAGTTCAACTCCCTGACCGGCGGTTACATCACCAGCGTCAACGACCGCGGCCGCGGCGGCCCGCGCGTGATGCAGGTGGCGGTGAAGTACGAGTTTTAGGGTTCCTTGCGGGCCTTGACAAGGGTGGGACCGGTGTGTACTATCTAAAGCCAGGAAGCCATAGGGAATGGCCGCGTGCAGGATGCGGTTGGTGCGCTGTTCCCAGGCACGAAGGAAGGGGTCATGAGAAAGATTAACGTTCTCCTCGTAGTGTTCGCCTCCCTGCTGGCCGCGCTGCCGGCGCTTAACGGCCAGAGCGTAACGGGCCAGATTTCCGGAACCGTAACGGATTCCAGCGGCGGTGTCATTGCCGGCGCCGAGGTCCGCCTGACCCACGAGCTGTCCCGGCAGGTGCGAGCCTTCATCACCGATTCAAACGGCTCCTTTGTCTTCACGAACCTGGTGCCGGGCGAGTACAACATGCGTGTCACCATGGCGGGCTTCCAGTCGCACGATCAGAAGGGGATCAACGTGAGCGCGCAGGAACGCGTCGACTTGCGCGACATCAAGCTGGCCGTCGGTGAAGTGACCAGCACCGTCGAGGTTCAGGCCTCGATGGTCATCCTTGCGACGAACAGCTCCGACCGCTCCATGACTATCGGTCGCCAACAGATCGAGGACACTCCGACCCGGGGCCGCAATCCTCTGTCGCTCATCATGACGCTTCCGGGCGTGCAGACTCTCGCTTCGAATGACTTCCGGGGCTGGTCGGGCGGAGGTATCCCGGCGGTCAACGGCGGTCGAACCGGCCAGATTGTTCTGAACCTCGATGGCGCCGCCAGCCAGGATTCCGGAAACCTGAACCCCGGATACATTTCGCCAAGCATAGATGCCATTGCCGAAGTGAAGCTGCTGGTGTCCAACTACACGGCGGAGTACGGCGGGCGAACCGGCGGCCAGTTGACCTTCACCACCAAGAACGGAACAGCGGAGTTCCATGGCGGCGCCTACTACTACTGGCGGCACGAGATGTTCAACGCCAACGAGTGGTTCAACAACAAGCTCAATGTCGCCAAGCCCAGGTACCGTTACCAGAATCCCGGCGGCACCATTGGCGGCCCGCTGGTCATCCCCGGGACCAATTTCAACAAGAGCCGCACGAAGCTGTTCTTCTTCTTCTCCTACGACCGCCTGCGAAACAAGAACACCATCGACAACACCTTCACGATGCCCTCGGTGCTGGAGCGGCAGGGCGATTTCTCGCAGACCGTCACCACGCAAGGCGTGCGGGTTCCGATCTTTGATCCGACCACCCAGACGCCGTTCCCGAACAACATCATTCCCACAAGCCGGATACACCCGGCGGGGCAAGCGATGTTGAACCTGTTCCCGCAACCGGATACACGCGGGCTTGCTCTGGACCCGACTGGACTGAGGCAATACAATTTCCGCAACATCCTCCCTCAGTCGCGTCCGAACGAGGGCAAAATCCTCCGCCTCGACTACACCATTACTCCCAAGCTGGTAACCTTCGTTCGCCTGTTGAATGACTACCAGGCCGTGGATGGGTATGCCGGGACGGTCGGCCCGTCCGGCGGCTCCTGGGGTCAGTTCCCGCACAGCTATCACGTCCAGTCCGCGGGCGCGGTGGCCACGGCGGTCTATACATTCACGCCGAACCTGATCAACGAATTCAACTGGGGCGTCAATCGCGGCAGGCAAGGCGTCAACCCTTTGGATGTGGCGACGTCCACCGCGACGGGCGGCACCAAGACCTACGCGGATAACCTGCTGCCGCTCAAGGGCGCCAATGGCCAGGCGATCCAGTTGCCGCGCATCAATCAGGGAAGCAACGTGCTGAACCTTCTCCCTCAAGTCAATTTCGGCTTCCCGGCGGGCTTCAGCGCGCAGTCATCCGGCCAAGGCATCTCGAGGGCCCCCAACTTTGGTCACGACAGCCGCTGGCCGTTCGTGGGAACCGATACGGTTCAATCCTTCAGCAACAAGGTGACCTGGGTGAAGGGCAGCCACAACGTGAAGGCCGGGATCTATATCGAGACCATGGCGCGCAACGTGAGCGTCTACTCGGTCTACAACGCGGGGGGAACATACTATTTCGGTTCCGACAGAGCCGCCGCCCTCGACAGCGGGTACCCCTACTCCAATGCCCTTCTGGGCAGCATCTTCGCCTACGGCGACGACAACAAGAAGCAGGTCAACCATGCCCGCTACAGGCAAATCGAGTGGTTCGTACAAGACACGTGGCAGGTAAACCGCCGGCTCACCCTCGACGGCGGCCTGCGGTTCCACAGGGTGGGCGATCTCTACTCGGATGGCGCTACGCTCGGCCTTTTCCGCTCCGAAGAGTACGATGCCGGCAAAGCCGGACAGCTTCTGTACCCAGCCCTGGTGAACGGGCAAAGGGCTGCGATCAACCCGGTCACCGGCGCGACCTTCCCGTTCGTCCGGCAGGGCACCTTCGACACGGCCTCGTATGCTGCCGGCGGCACGCCGTTCTCGGGGATCCATGAGTATGACAGCCATTTCTTTAAGGTTCCTCCGATCCAGCTTGGACCGCGCCTGGGCTTCGCGCTGGACGTATTCGGAAACGGCAAGACCGCCCTTCGCGGCGGGTTTGGCATTACAATCGGCCGCAACTGGACCGTAGACAGCATCGGCGCCACGGGGGCGGGAAACGGCCCGATGGCGGCGCCCCCCAATTTCCAGGCGCCTGTCATCGTGTACACCAACTTTGCCAGTCTGGCAACGGCCCAGACTTACTTTACACCCCAAAATGTCATCGGCGGGTCACAGGATCAGAAGACGATAACGACCTATAACTGGAGCTTCGGCATCCAGCAAGATGTCGGCAACCGGATGGTCCTCGACGTGTCCTACGTGGGGAACGCGCTTCGCCACGGCTACGGACAGGCGATTGATTTCAATGCCGTGCCGCCGTACACGACCTGGAACCCGCGGGACGGCGCCATTGCGCGATTCCGCGATCCCACCAGCAGCACCGCGTTCTACTCGACGAACTTGATCCGGGGGATAGCGGGATTCAGGGGATTCGGGCAGATCCCCATCTGGACCTACATCAACACCAGTTCCTACCACGCGCTCCAGGCGCAGTTGAATCGCCGCATGGGCAGGCTGCATTGGAACGCCAATTACACCTGGTCCAGGACCACCATCTACAACTTCTCCCAGTGGGTTGACACCAAACTGGGCAAGGACGTCGTCAACCGCCCGCACGCCGTGAATTTCAACTTCGGCTACGACATTCCCGGCGCCAGCCGCGTGTGGCAGAACGCGTTCACCAAGGCGGCTCTCGATGGCTGGCGTGTCAACGGGAACGGAGCCATCTACTCCGGAACGCCGTTCACGGTCGGATGCGGTGCCCAGAACGCGCCGCCGGGCTATTGGACCGGCACGCCCACCGGCGGGGTTCCGTTCCGCTGCCAGATGGGGAGCAACGTGTATCTTCCGGAGGGACAATATCCCTCGACGAGGGAAGATCCCCGATTGCAATACGCCTTCAACCCCGCCAATTTCACGCTCCCGGGGGCCGGCTCGCTCGGTATCGGGAACACGCCGCCGAGCCTGCTTTATGGGCCTGGGGCGATCAATCTCGACTTCTCGCTCGCCAAGGAGTTCCCGTTAGCAAAAGACGGACAACGCATGTTGGAGTTTAGAGTGGAAGCGTTTAATATGCTGAACCACTTCAACCCGAATAATCCGAATGCCGGTCTGACCTATAATTTCGTGACCGGGGCTCAGACCAACTCGAATTTCGGGGTCATCACCGGCGCGGCGGTCCAGGCGCGCCGCACGGTCCTGTCTTTGCGATTCAAATTCTGACGCAATCGGTATCGTGGCTGTGCTGGACTGTGCTGCTGGCCGCGCAGGAGCGCCCTTATGCCGGCGCGCAGGCCTGCCGTGGTTGCCACCCCGGTGAGTTTCGACTTCAGTCCGCCAGCGGGCACGCGCGATCTCTGAGCACGGCACAAGGGCATCCCCTGGCTGAAAAGTTTACACCACGGGCGCCGTTTACGCGCAAGCCAAACTTCCGGTTTGAGTTCTCCCGCCAGCTCACCGTGCGGATCCACGACGAAGAAGCCGTCGTTGAGGTTCCCATCGAATGGGCGTTCGGCGCCGGCGAGCAAGCGGTAACTTTCGTCAGCAGGGTGAACGCGGAGTTTTACCTGGAGCACTACCTCAGTTATTACGCCGCGCTGGGCACGCTGGCGCCCACGCCTGGTCAGGACGCGATTCAGCCCAAGTCGCTCGCCGAAGCTCCGGGGCTCCTCTACAAGACGCTCGATCAGAACACGGGCATCCTGGGGTGCTTCGAATGCCATTCGACGGGTCCGGTCGCGGTGGCGGCGGGCAACGTGCTCACGCCGGCCGAGCCGGGCGTACATTGCGAGGCGTGCCACGGCCCCGGAGGCACGCACGTCAAGACCGGAGGTAAATCCGCCGTGCAAAACCCGGCGCGAATGTCCGCCGCGGAGCTGAATTCATTCTGCGGCCGATGCCACCGCCCGCCGGCGGGCGATGCCGCGCGCATCGACTGGAACTACGCCTGGAACGTTCGCCACCAGCCGGTCTATCTGAGCCAGAGCCGGTGTTTCCAGAAAAGCAAGGGGGCGCTCTCCTGCCTGAGCTGTCACGCCGCGCATGAGCCGCTGCGCACGCGCGATGCGGCCTACTACAATCAGCGGTGCGCGAGCTGCCATACCGTCGCGCCCGGCAAGCCGCCGAACTGCGTCGACTGCCACATGCCACGCGTCGCTCCGCAGCCGCCGCTGCGGTTCACCAACCACTGGATCGGCGTTTACGGCGAAGGCGCGAAGCTGAAACCGCGTTAGCAGCCATGCCGAAAACGACAGGCCAGGAGGCCTGTCCCACGGTTAAAACAGCAGCCGCAGGGCGAACTGCACCTCGCGCGGCTTGGGATAGAACGCGGTTGCGGTCACGACGCCGAAGGTGGCTGTGTTGATGGCGCGACCCGGCGTCTCGAAAGTCGGCGTGTTGGTCAGATTGAACGCCTCGGCCCGGAATTGCAGACGCCAATGTTCACGGATCGGGAAGCTCTTGAACAGTGACACATCGATATTGTAGAGCGAGTCCTTGTGCAGATCGGGCAGCGTGCGCGAGACGTTGCCGTAGGTGTACGGCGTCGGGTTGGCGAAAGCGGCGGTGTTGAACCAGCGATCGAGCGTCGGTTGGTCGAGCCTGGCCTTCGCGCCGGGTACGACGTTCGGCCGATTTCCGCCGCCGGCAACCGGTGCGCTCAGCGATATCGGCGTGCCGCTCTCGATGGTCTGGATGGCGTTCAACTGCCAGCCGCCGATCAGGTGCCGTGTAAGCGAGCTGCCGCTGCGCCCGAAGGGAAGATGCCAAAGAGCGCTCAGCACCATCCGCTGGGGGACGTCCTCGGCGCTCTTGGCGCGCTCGGCGCGCAGGTTGTTCCAGTTCTGCGGGGTGGTGACGAACGTCCCGCCCGGACGAACCTGGCCGGAATTCGCACCGTCGTCCAGGAGCTTCGATTTCGTGTACGCCACCAGCAGCGAGAAGCCCTGCGAGAAGCGCTTCTCCACTTTCACTGCCAGCGCGTGGTAGATCGAGTTGTTGAGGAACGAGTAGCCGCCGTCCACTCCGGTAAAGTGCGGGAACGGCAGCAGGCTCTGGAGGCGCGTGATCGTGGCGCCGCTGAGGGCGCCGGTCGAGATGCTGCCGCGGAACGGATTGGCGACCGTCTGCGCCAGAGCCGTGCCGAGCGCGAAGTTGCTGTCCGAGATGGTGCTCAACGGCCGGCTTCCCGCATGCAGCCGGACGCCGTGGTTGCCCACCCAGGCGGCCTCGAACAGCCAGTTGTTCCACGGCTCGTGCTGCACGGTGAAGTTCCACTGCTCGCTGTAGCCGCGCTGCACGTCGCGCAACTGGCCGGCGACGCCGGTGCCCACGCCGGTCAGCGCTCCGAGGCTGGAACCGGTCGGTTGCGTCAGCCCGCTGGGGAACGGGTTGCTGAGCCGGTCCTGCGGCGTCAGCCCGCCGTCGAAGCTCGTGACCATCGGAGTATCCCACGTGAATCCGGTGCGCGTGACGCCGCCCGAGACAGGGATGAACAGGATGCCGAAGGCGCCGCGCACGACGGTCTTGGGACGCGCCTGCCAGGCGAAGCCGAAGCGCGGGCCGAAGTCGTTGAAGCCGGGGTCCGTCAACCCGCGGCCGAGTCCGCCAGTCCCAGTGTAGACCAGGCCGCCACGCAGGGAAACACCGGGAACCCGCAACGGCGACTCGATGTTCGGATCGAAGTTGCTGGCCACGTTGTACCGATCCGTCGGCGCTGCCTCGTAGTCCCAGCGCAGGCCGAGATTGAGAGTCAGCCGCTGGGTGATCTTCCAGTCGTCCTGGAAAAACGCCGCATGATACTTGACGCTGGCCGTGCCGTCGGTCTGGAGGCGTGCAAAGCCGCTGGCTGGCGTTCCCAGAAGCAAGGAAGCGACGCCGTAGCCCGCCCCGGAGGAGGCTTGCAGGGGATTGGGACCTTGGGTGAACGCGCGAGTCACGACGTACCGGCCGACGGAGAATTCGCGCCCCCAGTCATTGAACGCGTAAAAGCGGTATTCGTAACCGGCCTTGAGCGTATGGGCGCCGGAGATTCTGGTCACACCGGCGCTGGTCAGAGTGGTGTGCGAAGGGCCGCCGCGGGAAGCGATCGCCCCGAAGTTGTTCGAACTATGCGTGGTGATGTCCGCGACGTTGAACTGCGGGAACCGGCCGGTGTCGGCGCCCTTGCCCAAATAGGTCTGCCGCTTGAACGCCGCCGGGAGGCCGAGCGTCGCAATGTCGAAGCCCTCGCTGGGGGTGAAAAAGTGCTCGTGCTCGCGATTGAAGCCGGCCTTGACCTCCAGCAGAAGCCTCGGCGACAGCGAGTCGGTGTATTGCATCGACGCGCTGTTGCGCGGAACCAGCACCGCCCGGCCGTCGGGCTCAGCCGCCGTTTGCCAGAGCGCCGGGAACTTCCAGTCCAGGTCGTCCCAGGTGTAACGCCCGTTGATTCTGCGGCTGGAGCTAATGTTGTAATCGACTTTTCCGGTGATGGTGTTCCGATCGATCGGCCCGGGGCCGACCACAAAAAGATTCGACGCGCGCGTGAACCGCTGGCCGGGAAGATTGGGAGCCGGGAGGTAGGTGAGGACGCTGCGGCCGACCGGATCGATGCGGCTTGCGGGAATACGGTTGCCGGGGAACGCGTCGCGGAGGAACCCGCCGGGGCGAGCCGGGTCGGGCCGCGTCGTCGTCGGATCGAAGATCCCAATGAGGTCGCCGGCGGAGTTGCGTGTGTCGGAAAAGTCGCCGGCGCGCTCGAGCGCGGTCGGCGCGGTGTTGGTCGCCTGCGAGGAACGGCGCTCGCGGAACGCCTCGTAGTTGGCGAAGAAGAACACCTTGTCGCGCTTCACGGGGCCGCCCAGGGCGCCGCCGAACTGGTTGTAGGCGAGCACCGGCCGCGCGCGGCCGAAGCGGTTGGCAAAGAACTCGTTGGCGCCCAGGTTGTCGTTGCGCAAAAACTCGAACAGGTTGCCGTGAAACTCGTTCGTGCCGGACTTGCTGACGATCGAGATGATGCCGCCGGCCGTGCGGCCGAACTCGGCCGGCATGGCGTTGGTCAGGATCTTGAATTCCTGCGTGGAATCGATGGTGAGGAAGGTTTGCGTGCCCGAGACGGTCCACTTCTCGCTGGCGATGCCGTCGACCAGCACGCCGTTGCCCAGCGGCGGGCCGCCGCCAATGCTCACCGCAGCCAGCCGCCAGCTCGACAGCACCTGTCCACCGAAGAAACCGATGCCGCGCACGGTGGGAATCAGGTTGGCGAGGCCCAGCGGGTTTCGGCCGTTGAGCGGAAGGTCCTCCACTTTGCGCTGATCCATCACGGTTCCGATCGCCGACGTGTTGGATTCCAGCAGCGGCGTGCCGCCTTCGACCTCGATGGTCTCGGTGACAGAGCCGACCTCGAGCCGGACAGGCACCCCCAGCGACCGGTCGGCCTCGACCACGATGCCGCCGCGCCGGAAGCTCTTGAAGCCGGCCGCGGACGCCTCGATCGTGTACGTGCCCAGCGGCAACAGGTGGAACCGGAAGTTGCCGGCGGCGTCGGTTTGCGCGGATCGCAGGATGCCGGTGCTCGCGTTGCTCAAGCGGACCTGCGCGCCCGAGACCGTCGCGCCGGACGGGTCGGTGACGCCTCCCGTGACGGTTCCGGTGACTTGCTGCGCGTGCGCGGACAACGTCAGCCACGCGAACACCGCCAACCGTGCGAAACTCATTGTGCTTCTCATTGACTCCAACCTCCTGTATTGGGACTCCTGCCGATCGAAACGCGGATTTCCGTCTTGATCTCCCAGCCAAGCTCAGTATATACCGATCCGCCTCCCTCGGAGCCGGTTAGCCCCGTGAGCAGCCCGTGGCAAAAACCGCTCCCTGATGGTCGCGGCTCGGTAACGGAATGTCCGGCGCTTCGAAAGGCTCCGACCAAACCCTGAGCGCCCTTGCTATGGTTATCAGTTAGTGATAACCTCGTGGCTGGATGGCAGCGCGCGATCCAGATCCGGGAGTCGATGTGCTGCTCGATCTGGACGGCCAGGTTCTTGTCGTCGATTCGAAAGGACACTATTGGGTCCGGTTCTCGGTGCGGCGCGTCGAACCATCACCCGAGCAGCCGCACGGTCTCAACTACTCGTTGACGCTGCACGGACCGAATGCCGAGCGCGTTCTCGGGTTCGACAACGCTCACGCGGTTCGGAGGACCGCCGGACCTGGCGGAAAGAAGGAAGGCCCTGCCGATCACAAGCACCGGATGGGTACGGCCCGGCCGTATCGATTCAAGAGTGCGGCAGCAATGATCGAGGACTTCTGGTTCGAGGTTGACCGGCATTTGAAGGAGAAGGGAGTTGTCTGAACATGAAAACGCTGCGCGTGGGAATCGCCAGCTATGAAGAGATGAAAGCGCGCACACTTGCGATCGCCCGAGGGGAGCACAAACCCTCGGCCGAGGAGCCGAAGGTCTGGTTCACCTCACCCGAGAGCTTCGCGCGCGTTCTTTCAGACCGAAACCGCGCCATGCTTCAGGTTATTGCCGGGGCGGCTCCCGAGTCACTGGCGGAACTGGCAGAACTGACCGGCCGCAAGAAGTCCAACTTGTCCCGAACGCTAAAGACCATGGAGCGATACGGGTTCGTGCAGCTGAAGCGCGGCCCACGAGGTTCGTTAGTGGCAAGGGTACCATATCAGAGGATCTCGCTCGTGCTGCCGTTAGCCCATCCTGAGCAGGGTCGTCCGGCCGCCTGAGCCGGTTGGGAAAAAGAATGATCCTCTGGCGGAGAGAGAGGGATTCGAACCCTCGATAGAGTTTCCCCTATACACGCTTTCCAAGCGTGCGCCTTCAACCACTCGGCTCCAACCTCCTGTATTGGGACCCCTGCCGATCGAAACGCGGATTTCCGTCTTGATCTCCCAGCCAAGCTTAGTATATACCGATCCGCCTCCCTCCCTCGGAGCCGGTTAACAACCGGCGAGACTCGCAAGACTGATGCAGCCGCGGGAGGGAATGAGGACGTTGCTGAAGCGGTCAGTGGGAGGCCGCCGCATTCCGCGGGACTCGTCCTGCCCGTGTGTGATGCTGATCTCGCTTGCTCGAAAGCGCGATCCAGAAGGACGCATCACCAAATAAATTAACACGCCGAGGGTCTGTTTAACACGCCGAGGATCTTGACATGACAGTGAGGCTCTGATAAAAGCTACGTAGTCTGAGATTTTTGAGATGGGGTTTCACAACGTGAGACGCAAGTGAGGATGCCCGCTGCCGCCAAGCACGCTACCGCCTATCGTGTTCAGGTGCTGGACCGGGCCTTCACAATCCTGAATGCACTGGCGGAGAATGGCGCGGAACTGGGGCTCGCCGAACTCTCGTCACGGGTGCGGCTGCACAAGAGCACAGTGCACCGGCTGCTGATGACTCTGGAACAGTATCGGTGCGTCGAAAAAAATTCCCCCGCCGCGAAGTACCGGCTTGGCTGGAAGCTTTTCGAGCTGGGCATGCAGGCGGTTGCGCGGCGCGACCTGTTCCAGCTTGCGCCCCCGGTTGTGGAGTGGCTGATGGCGGAAACCGGTGAGACCGCCCACCTCGGCATATTGCGGGAAGGAGAGGTCATCTCGGTGGTGAACGCGGAAAGCCAGCAGACCGTGCGCACTCCTTCGACGGTGGGGAAACGAACCCCGGCTCACTGCACCTCGCTGGGCAAAGCGATTCTGGCTTTTCTTTCGCGACAGCAGATGGCGGAATTCGTACGGAACAACCGGTTGAGCAGGTACACCCGCAACACGATCACGCGGCCTTCGCTGCTCGATTCAGAACTGCGCCGGATCCGCGAGTCAGGCTATGCCTTAGACAACGAGGAGCTGGAGGAGGGCCTGCGGTGTGTCGGCGCTCCTGTCCTGGACCATACGGGGCAGGTCGTTGCCGCCATCGGCATCGCAGGTCCCGGGTTCCGCGTGAACCAGAACCGTCTGCCGGCGCTGGCGGCCCTGGTGATGAACGCAGCCGCCCGCCTTTCTGGATCTCTTGGATATCAACGGGACAAAGGCTCATGACATTGAGAAATCCACCGCGACGCGATTTTCTGAAAACAACTGCCTCCGGGCTGGCAGCCGGCTCGCTGGCTGCTGCCGCGGCGCAGGCGCAATCCGGCAGCAAGATGATCGGCATTCAGGTCGGGGCCGTCTCGTTTGTCGACGAGGGCGTGGAGCGCGTGCTCGATATTTTTCAGGAGCGCGCGTACATCAATACACTGTTTCTGGCCGTGTTCACGTATGGGCGAGGCATCGCCGGACGACAGGTGCCGGGTCATCCTTTGCCCGATCACGGCAAGCAGGAGTACGACTCGAATTTTCACGGCGGCAACTTCGCACGGATCCACCCGCAGTACTACAAGGACACCGGGGTGAAGCCGGAGGACACGCGCGCGCCCGACCACGGTGATCTCGACATCATCGCTGCCGTTCTTCCAGCCGCGAAAAAACGAGGCACGCGGGTGATCCTGTGGGCCGAGGATGTCTGGCGACGCGACATCCCGAACATGGAGAAGCTGACCGAGGTGGATCTGCACGGCCGCAGATCGGGCCGAGTATGTTTCAACAACCCGTACCACCGTAATTTCCTGCTCGGGCTTGTGGAAGACTACACGCGTTCCTACGACATCGACGGGATCATGTGGTGTTCGGAGCGCACCGGTGCTTTGTGCAACGCCCTGGCACGAGGCGATCCGGGTGCGGTCGGCTGCTTCTGCGAATATTGCGAGCGCAAGGCCCGCCAGCAGGGGATCGTCAACTTCGATCGCGTCAAGCAGGGCTACCTGGTGCTCGAGGCGTTCCTCAAGGCCGCGCGAGCCGGCCAGCGCCCGGTGGACGGATACTACGTGACCTTCTGGCGCATTCTCCTGCGCTATCCCGAGATTCTGGCCTGGGAGACGTTTTGGAACGACAGCCTGCGAGAGACCTACGCCGCACTCTACAGCAAGATCAAATCTATCAATCCGAAGGTCCTGTCCGGCTGGCACATCATGCACACCAACTCGTTCAGCCCCTATTACCGGGCCGAGCAGGATTTGCAGGAGCTTTCCAAGCACTCCGATTTTCTGAAGATGGTGATGTATCACAACTGCGGCGGCGAGCGCATGGCGCGGCACATCGACAGCATCCGCTCCGGCGCATTCGGAGACCTCAGCCACGAGCAGATGCTGGAATTCGAGTATCGCGTGATGAATTACCGGGAGCGCGGCTACGACCAGATCCCTTACACGGGGCTGTCCAGCGACTACGTGTATCGGGAAGCCAAACGCGCGATGGAGGGCGCGGCGGGCACGAAAACCCTGATCTGGCCCGGCATCGATATCGATATCCCGACCGATCAGAAACACAGCAAATGCACGCGGGAGGGCACCAGGGACGCAGTAGCAGCGGCTCTCAAGGCCGGTGTGCCCGGAGTGATCCTTTCCCGGAAGTATTCGGAAATGAAGCTGGCGAACCTGAGCGGCGCGGGCGAGGCCATCAAAGAGTTGGGGTGAGAATCCGTGGCGAACGACAAAAAGATGATCGGGATTCACGCCCGCGCAAGTATTCGGAAAGCAGGCTGGCCAACCTGAGCGGCGCCGGGTAGGCGATCCGGGACTGGGATTGGCTTGAGCAAGAAGAAAGGACGGTGTGTGATGAATCGAAGAAGGAATGAAGCAACTCATGCAGCGACTCTGTTATTTGGTGTCGCGCTGTTCTTGGCGCCGGAGACAGCTTGGTCGCAAGCGAACTCCGCCACATTTCACGGAACTGTAACTGACTCCACTGGGGCGGTGGTGTCCGGGGCGGCAGTGAACCTCAGGAACGAGAATACCGGCGCGACCACTGGGAAAACGACGGGCAGCAGCGGAGATTTTGTCTTTACGTTCGTTCCCGTGGGTGTTTACACGCTTCGAATCGAACTCAAAGGCTTCAAAACACGTACCAGCACCGGCATCAGCCTGTCGGCTGGGCAGCAGGCGATGCAAACGTTCACTCTTGAGATCGGAAACCTCGCCGAAACCGTCACTGTCGAAGGGACTGCCCCGCTTGTCAACACCATCTCCGCGGAACAGCTTCATACCTTCGAGACAACCGGCCTGCGGCAGTTGCCTTTGAGGAACCGTAATTTCACCCGCATTCTCATACTCATCGCCGGCGCCGTCCCCAGCACGGGAAGCGCGGAGGGCGTGAACCTGAACGGCATCGGGACGAATGGAACACAATGGTCGCTCGACGGAACCAATGCCAGCGGGAACACGGGAGCCAGCAGCCCGGGGGTATATCAAGCGCCGAACCTGGTTGACATCATGAGCCTGGAGGGCATCGAAGAGGTGAGTGCGGTTAAGGGCGCGATTCCCGCTGAGTATGAAAACACCATCGGCGGCCAGGTGAATCTTATCTCGAAGTCCGGCACGAATGACTGGCATGGGAGCTTGTTTGAAAACCACAGGAACAAAGCGCTGAACGCCCGATTTCAACGCCTCGACTCCAAGGCGCCCCTGACTTTCAACCAATTTGGGGGCTCGCTGGGCGGACCGATCAAAAAAGACAAGATCTTCATCTTCGGAACCTACGAAGGGTACCGGGAGGTGGAAGGCGCGTTTGTTCAGGGGAATGTTCCCACGGAGGCATTGCGCGCGCAATTGCTGCGCGCAGTGCCCGCTTACAGACTCAGCTTGGATGCTTTCCCGTTGCCGAATCGGGCGACCGACCCCGCCGCCAGGGTGGGACTTTTCTCGGCGGCGAAAGGAGCCCGCCGTGACGACGATCACTACGACGTGAAGGGGGACGTCTTATTGACACCCAATGGCCGCCTGGCCGCTACCTTTAACCATGGAGACCCTTTTCGATCCACTCCCCGAATTTTCTTCGATGACGACCGCGTCTGGATCAACACTCTGAACCGCGCCAGTATCAGCTACACATTGAGCAAGGCCGCTTTGGTTTCGGAGACGCGGTTTGGCTATACCAGGGCCATCCAAATCCGTACAGACGGTTTTTTTAGCCGGAAGGATCCCGACAATCCCGAGGAACCCTTCAGCGGTGCGCGTAGCCTCCCCCGACTCAGCACGGGCCTTGGGTTTGGCGGACCCGACGGCGAGGCCAATCGCTCCGGTGGCCCCCTGTTTTCGATCTCGCAAAAGCTCGCGCGCTCCGTGGGGCGCCATTTCGTCAAGTTCGGGGGCAATTTCAGTTACCTGAGCGGCACTCGAAACAATCCCGAGATACCAGGCTTCTTCTACCCCGACCTCGATGCTCTGCTGACAAACAGGCCGAGCTCAGTGACCGTCACATTCGGAAACGGAGACTTCAGCATGCGGTCGTTTGCGTTCGGCGCTTTCGTGCAGGATGATTTCCGCGCGACGTCCAAGCTCAGGTTGAACTTCGGCCTTCGCTATGACTTTTACTCAAACTGGCGCTCGAAAGGAAAGGCCGGAACGCCTGCTGCCGGCCTGCACAATCCAAGCTTCCTGAGTATGGATGGCAGGTATACCGTGGGGCCGTTTCGTCCGGCTGACAAGCCTTTCGAGCACGACCCATGGAACCTCGGCCCAAGGTTCGGATTTGCCTACAACCCCGATGGACAGGGCAAAACCGCGATTCGCGGTGGGTTCGGCGCAATGTTTAGCCATAACACGGCGGAGATCGGCTGGTTTGGGACAGCGATCGCGCCCAATATTCCTTCCCGTCAGGAGTTCGGCCCAGCCAGCATCAGCAGGTTCGGGATCAGGTTTCCAACGTTCAATGCGGATTCCCTGCGTTTTGTGCAACAGCTATCCCAGGAAGCGGGGACCACGCCCAGAAACGTCTTCCAGATGTTCGATCCAGACTTGCGAGCTCCGTATGCCATGCAGTTCAGCTTGGATATCCAGCGGCAACTGAGTCCGACTCTGGTGCTTAGCACCGGGGCCGTAGGAACTCGCGGGGTCAATCTGATCATGTTTCGGGCGGCCAACCGGGTGGACCGCCTCACCGGTTTGCGACCCAATCCCAATTTGTCACAACCTGTCTTCACCGACAATTCACAGAGCCTGACCTATTACGCCTGGCAGTCTTCCCTCAGAAAGCGGTTCGCAAACAGGCTGAGCTTCGATGTGAGTTACACCTGGTCGAAGGGGATTTCCAACGGCGGTGGGGATTTCGGCGCCTGGTTTACCGGGGAAAACAGCAATGGCCTGAACCAGGAATTCTTCGACCTGAAAGCAGATCGAGGACCCACGTCTTTCGACCTTACTCATTTTTTTACCGCGGGCTGGGTATACGAGTTGCCTGGTCTGGCGCAGGCCGGGAGCCACCTGGCCCGACACGTCTTAGGCGGCTGGCAGGCTTCAGGAATCTTTCGCGGTAATACCGGCCTGCCGGTGACTGTCACGCAGAGTTCCTCCCGTCCCGGAGATCGCGGTGACTTCGTGGGAGGGGGCCCGGTAAAGTTTGAGAACTATCGGGACACGCTCCAATTCCTCAACCGGGCTGTGTTTCAGCTAATCCCCCGCTCGAGCGCGTCGGGTGCGCCCATCCGGCCTGGCAATGTGGGCCGGGGGTCGATTCGGGAGCCGGGCCTGTGGAATCTTGACTTCAGCCTTGGAAAAACCTTCCCAATCCGAGAGGCGGTCAAACTGCAAGTCCGCGTGGACATGTTCAACGCGCTCAATCACACCAGTCTGTCCGGCTTAAGGACGAGCCTGAACGATGCGTTCTTCGGCCAGCTATTAAGCACCCGAGGAGCGCGAGTGGTGCAGTTGAGCGCACGGATCTCGTTCTGACAAGTACCGTTCTAACTATTTGCGCCGAGAGAGAAAAACGACGCCGGAGCAGTGCGGCGGGCTTACGGCTGCGAAACAGGAGGTGCGTTGTGCTTTCCAGAAGCTTGGTTGTTTCCTTTGTGCTGAGCGTCGCCACGGCCGGATCTGTTTTCGGCCAGGCCGGCACAGCGGTTATCACCGGGACCGTAACCGACCCGAGCGGCGCCGCCATCCAGGGCGCCAAGGTCGAGGTGCGCGACCCGCTCACCGGTTTCGTCCGGGAGACCGTCACCAACGAGACCGGCAACTACAATTTGCCGGGACTCCGGCCGAGCACGTATGGAATCACCGTCGAAGCAGGGGGGTTCCGGCGGTATCACCAGCCCGACTTCTACCTCGAGGTGGGCCAGGCTGCACGCGTGGACGTGCATCTGGAAGTCGGTCAAATCACCGAGCAGATCGAAGTGCGCGGCGCGGCCCAACTTTTATCCACGGAGCACGCCACCGTGGGGGCGGTGATCGACAAGAAAAAGATCCTCGATCTGCCGCTCAACGGCCGCAACTTCGTGTCTCTGGCGTTGCTCGTGCCCGGGGTGAACAGCGGGCAGCCCGGCGCCGGCAGCGGCGGCGGCATCAGCATCGGCGGGACGCGCTCCGAGCAGAATTCCTTCCAGTTGGACGGCGTCACCAATTCCGACCAGTGGAACAATGATATCGCCTTCCGGCCGTCGATCGACTCCATCGAGGAATTCAAGATCGAGGTCAACAACTACTCGGCGGAGTTCGGCAAGGGCGCCGGCGGGCAGATCAACGTGGTCACCAAGTCCGGCACGAATGATTTCCACGGCTCGTTGTACGAATTCAACCGCAACAACGCGGTGCAGGCGCGGAACTTCTTCCAGCGCGACCCCAACTTCGTAAATAGCCAGGGCAAATTCATCGCCCCGCCGTTTAAGCGCAACGAGTTCGGCAGTGCCGTGGGAGGCCCGATCCTCAAGGACAAGACGTTCTTCTTCGGTTACTACGAGGGCGTGCGCAACGTGCGCGGCCTGACCGGCCGCCGCAGCGTGCCCAACGCCGCTTTGCGCTCCGGCGATTTCTCTTCCAGCCTCGGCCGCAATCTCGGAACCGATTCCCTCGGCCGGTCCGTGCTGGCGAATATGATCTATGACGCCAGGAGCTCGCGCACCGTTGCCGGCTCCAGCCGTTTTCTCCGCGACCCCTTCCCGGACAATCGCATTCCCTTGAGCCGGTTCGACGCGGTGGCGGCCAAGATCCTTCAGACGGACCTCTGGCCGGCGCCCAACATCCCGGGCGAGATCGACCGTACCACCGGCAACCCGCGCCAGAACTACGCCGACGGGCGCAGCAACCGCAGCCGGTCGGACCAGATGATGTCGCGCGTGGACCATCGTTTCACCTCCAACGACAGCATCTATGGCCGCTACGGCTACCAAAACTCGGATTCGTTCAGCCCCGGCAACTTCCCCGGCCTCGAGCGCTTGAGCCCGAGCCGCAAGCACGTCGCCAGCGGCGTCTACACCAAGACCCTCAGCCCCACCAGGCTCAACGAGGTCCGCTTCGCCTACCATCGGGAAGGCAACAACGCCGGCTCCAGGCGCATTCTCGAGGGAGTCAACATCGTCAAGCAGCTCGGCATCCGCGGACTGCCGCTGGCGGGGCCAGGGGCGCCGGACATACCCATCAGCGGATTCACCAGCTTCAATGACGGCTCCGAGACCCGCCGCACCGACCAGACCTGGCAGGCCATCGACATGTTCTCGTTCAACAGAGGCCGGCACTTTGTCAAGTTCGGGTTCGAGTTCCGCCGCATCCACGTCGATTTTCTGAACAACCCGGTCAACACGCGCGGCAATTGGGATTTTGGCAACACGGAATGGTCGGGCCTGGAGGGCTTTCCGGGCACGGGCAATGCGTTCGCCAACTTCCTGCTCGGCCTGCCCCGGCAGAAGTCACGGCGGCCCGGCGATCACTCCAGCTTCCTGCGGGCCACCGAGTATGCGGGTTACGTGCAGGATGACTTCAAGCTCACTTCGAAGCTCACCCTGAACCTGGGCTTTCGTTACCAGCTCTACATTCCCGCCAAGGAGACCCGCAATCACATCTCTTCTTTACGCATCTCGACTCCCCCCGGCAGCTTCGGCGAGGGTGGAATCTTCCTGTGCAAAGACCCGCAGCGCTGCGCCGGATTCAACCGCAACCTGCCGGTGCTGGGACTTCCACTCACGCTCAATGACCTGAACGTCGGCCGGCTGCCGGAGGTGGTGATCGCCGGCCGCGAGGTTCCCCGGTCGCTCTATGAGGTGGAGAAATCCGACTTCGGCCCGCGCGTCGGCATCGCCTACCGGCTCACGCCGAAAACGGTCCTCCGCACCGGCTACGGGCTCTTCTTCGACACCGATCAGATGCGCAACTTCCAGGACGCGGTGGAGAACATCCCGTTTGTTCGGGAAGATCAGCAGTCGCTTTCGGCGTTCCAGTTCGGCCCGCCGCCGGGCGAGGCCTTCATCGGCTACGTGCTGGACGATCCGCCGATCGGATCGTTCACCCCCGGGCCCAACACCTATTCGATCAAGTTTCGGAACTCCTACGTCCAGCAGTGGAACTTTGGCATCCAACGGCAGTTTGGCAATACGTTTGTCGCCGAGATTGGTTACGCGGGCAACAAAGGCACCCGTCTCAACCGCCGCGAGAATTTCAACACCCAGGAGCCTCGCTCGACGAATGCCGTTATCCCTTCCAACGTCCACCCCCACCTGCGACGCCTGCTGCCCTACGCGGTGCTCGACGGCATCATGATCCCCTTGGACAACTGGTTTGAGACCACCAGCACCGCCTTCTCCAACTACCACGCCCTGCTGGCGCGCTTCGAAAAGCGATATGCTTCCGGGCTGACCTTCATCCAGGCCTTCACCTGGTCCAAGGCAATCAGCGACGCGGCGCCGTTCCAGGGCGGCGACAACGACACCGGCAACCGCATCCAGGACATCTTCAACAAGAAGGCCGACAAGGGTCTGGCCCCCTATGACCACAGGCTGCGGTTCGTCGCTTCCTTCCTCTATGACCTGCCGTTCGGCCGCGGCAGGCGTTTCGGCGCGGGAGCCGCTCCTGCGCTCCATCACATCATCGGCGGCTGGCAGGTCAACGGCATCGCCACCTTCCAGACCGGCTATCCCATCACCGTGCGCCGCGCCGGCGATCCGCTCGGCGTGGGCACCAATGGCGCCGCGCGTCCGGACATGATCTGCGACCCCAACCTCCCGCACGGTGACCGGACGATCGATCGGTACTTCAAGGCGGATTGCTTCGTTGCTCCACCGGACCGCTTCGGAAATGCCGGCCGCTCCACGGTGCAAGGCCCCGGTACGAATTCCTGGGACCTTTCGCTGTTCAAGAACATCGCCATTCGGGAGGGCATCCAACTGCAGTTCCGCAGCGAGTACTTCAATGCCTTCAACCACCCCAACTGGAACATGCCCGGACGGGATCTGGGGGCGGGCAGCTTCGGCGTGGTCAACTCGGCTCAGGACCCGCGCATTATTCAATTCGGGCTGAAGGTGCTGTTTTAGAGCCGCGATACGGGCTGGTGCGGTCCTGGCTAGTTTCGGCGAAGGCCAGTCTGCCAGGCTGTTTGGTACGAAGAACAGTGTGATGTTCTCCGCAAGGCTGGAGAAATTCGCGCGGAAGTGGTGACCCAATGGGTGATGCGAACAACCGCAGCGTTCCGAGGAGAGGTGATTTGGCGGAGAGAGAGGGATTCGAACCCTCGATAGAGTTTCCCCTATACACGCTTTCCAAGCGTGCGCCTTCAACCACTCGGCCATCTCTCCGCGGGCGCGCTGAAAGTGGTGCTGCTCTCAGTCTATCGTGTTCCGATAGAGGAAATCGCGGACCCGGAGATACCATTCGGGTCCGGCCGCGGCGGACGCCGCCGAGGAGCACCACGGCTTGGGATCCGCGACGCCGAGCGGCTCGAGTAGTCCTTTCGCGACGGCTTCGGCCCCCAGATCGCGCTCGAGTTTGCGCGCGAGCGCCATGTCTTCGAGCGCGTTGCGCAGGATGAGCCGGCGCACGGTGAGCCCCTCGGTCGCACCGGGGAGCGTCTCGCCGCAAAGGTATTGTCGTAGCGCCAGGCGGGCGGCGGCCTCGGCCGGCGCCGACACCGGCGGAAGCGCCGCCGCGCGTTCCGGCAGGTCCGGCACCACCGTTTCCAGCACGCGCAGCTCCATAGGATAGATGATCCAATCGTTCCCTACGTTCAGTTGGGTTTCCAGGCGGACGCGCCGCACAGGCGCCTGGCGCTCCACCCAGAGATCGAGCCAGAAGACCGTCACCCTGTCGCCCGTTGCGCCCGAGGGTTGTCCGGTATAGGGCAGCGCGACGCGGACGAGCGCATCCGGAATCCAACCGGCCGGCTCACGGCGGAACACCTCGCGGTAAAGAGTGAACCGGACCCCCTCTTCCGGGTTTTGGCTAATGTGGACGGTGAACGGACGGCTCGCGGGAACTCGAACCGCGACGTGGAACGAGCCGTGAGCATTGCGCGCCAGCGCCGGCGAGAGGATCTCTCGCGGGCGCCCGCCTTGATCGGGCCGCACCGGCTCCCCATCCGGTCCGATGCGCCTGAACGGGGAACCGACGTATATCGACTGCGCGCAGGCCATGCCGGCGACCAGCAGGCCGGCGACCGCGGCGCGGATCACACGGCGTGCCGCCGCGTGCGTGCCAGAAGCTGCCTGGCCCGCTCCAGGGCGCGCTGTTCGGACTCCTCCTCGGTCGCGCCCGTGGTCCGGGCCAGCCAGGCGCCCGGCGACACGTTGTCCGCCTTGGTATGAAAGACGTCGCCGAGGCGATAGGTGGTCAGGTGCACCTGCCACCCTTCGACTTCGACGGTTCTCTCGGAGTAGTCGGTCGGTTTCATGACTGCTATGTTTTGGCCACCGCCGCGGCGGCGCCTTTCTCGACCGGGGCCGCCACCAGGTTGCCCCATTCCGTCCAGGAACCGTCGTAGTTGCTCACGTACTGGTAGCCGAGCAGGTACTTCAGCACGAACCAGGTGTGGCTGGAGCGCTCGCCGATGCGGCAGTAGGCGATCACCGGCCTGGAGCCGTCCACTCCCTCGGCGCTGTAGAGTTGCTTGAGATCGTCGCAGGATTTGAAGGTGCCGTCTTCGGCGCACGCCTTGCCCCACGGGATGCTGCGCGCGCCCGGAATGTGACCTCCCCGCTGGCAGGTCTCCGGAAGGCCCGGAGGCGCCAGGATTTCACCGGTGAACTCCTGCGGGCTGCGCACGTCAACCATCGCGTGGGTGCCTTGCATCATCGCGATCTGGACCTGGGTCAGGTAGGCGCGAATGCCCCGGTCGGGTGCGGAGGACTGGTAGCCGGCCGAGGGAGCGGCGGTGGCGGCTTCCGTCGACAGCTCTCGCTGGTCGGAGATCCACTTCTTGCGACCGCCGTTCATGATGCATACGTCCGGGTGCCCGTAGATCTTCATCTGCCACAGGGCCCAGGCGGCGAACCAGTTGTTGTTGTCGCCGTAGAGGATCACCTTGGTGTCACGGGCGATCCCTGAGGCCACCATCAGCGCGTCGAACTGTTCCCTGGGAAGGATCTCGCGGCGCACTGTGTCGCATAGCTGTGTGTTCCACGCCCAGGCAATCGCTCCGGGCACGTGGCCTTCGTTGTATGCGGCGGTGTCCACGTCCACCTCAACGATCCGAACCTTGGGCGTTTTCAGGTTCTCCTCAACCCACTGCGTGCTCACAAGCATTTCCGGATGTGCATATTCTGCCATGACGAATGTCCTCCTGAAAAAGATAGCGCACCGCCGTGCGTCGCGGCAATCACACCAGGTCGAATTTCTCCCGGTGAAGGGCGGCATCCCCGGTGACCAGAACCGGGCGGCCGAGGATCTCTTCGATTTCCTCCAGGAGGTGGTTTTCCCGCGACTTCAACTCCCTGGCGACGTCCGGGTGCGCCCGCAGCATGACTTCCCGGCCTTCCAGCACCCCGGCCACTTTCCGCGCCTCGGCGAGGATCTCCCCGATCACCGTCTGCACGCTCTTGACATAACCGGACCCCTCGCAATGCGGGCAGGGAGAGCAGAGCGCGCGCTCGAGGCTCTGCTTGACGCGCTTGCGCGTAATCGCGACCAGGCCGAAATCGTTGAACTGGAGGATCTTGTACGGGGCGCGGTCGGCGCGCATGGCCTCCTCCAGCACCTGCATCACTTTCTGGCGGTTCTTGCGCTCGTCCATGTCGATGAAATCGACCACGATGATGCCGCCCAGGTCGCGCAGGCGCACCTGGCGCACGATCTCCTTGATCGCGTCGGTGTTGGTCTTGACGATGGTGTCCTCCAGGCGGCTGGACTTGCCGACGTACTTGCCGGTGTTGACGTCGATGGCCACCAACGCCTCGGTCTGGTTGAGGACGATGTAGCCGCCCGACTTCAGCCAGACTTTCGGGCGCAGGGCCTTTTCGAGCTCGGCCGTGATGTTGAAGGCGTCGAAGATCGGCGTCGGGCGGGTGTACAGCTTAACGCGGCTCACCAGGCCGGGCTGGAACCGGTTGAGGAATCCGACGATGGTTTCGTAGGTCTGCTCGTTGTCCACCCAGACGGCCTTGAACTGTTCGTTGAACTGGTCGCGCATCATCCGCTGGACCAGATCCAGGTCGTGGTGCAACAGGCTGGGCGCCGGCTTTTCGTCCGCGCGCCGGCGGATTTCCTGCCACAGGTTTCCGAGGAACTTCATGTCGTTGGCGATGTCCTGCTCGCTGCGGCCTTCTCCTGCGGTGCGCATGATGAACCCGCCGGGGAAGCCGGCGCGGTGGGTTTGCAGGATCCGCCGCAGGCGCTGGCGCTCCCCGTCGCTGGCGATTCTCCGCGACACCCCGAAGTGGTCGAGCATGGGCATGTAGACCACGTAGCGGCCGGGCAGGGCGATGTGCGATGTGATGCGGGCGCCCTTCTGTCCCAGCGGCTCCTTGGCTATCTGGACGAGGATCTCCTGGCCTTCCTTAACCAGCTCGGCGATCGACGCGCCGGACGACTTCTCCGGGCGCGGGGTGGCCTGCGGCGCTGACTGGTTGCTCCGCTCCGCTTCCGGGCGGGACTCCTGCCGGCCGCCATCGCGGCGAACCTCCGGGCGGCCACGTACCCGCCGGAGCGGACGCTGGACATAGCGCGGGGTGCGCTCGCGAACGGAGGCGGCCGGATCCCGTTGCGGCGAGGGTTGTTCTTCCGGCGCGGTCACGGTAGCGGGCGGGTCACCGGGATCCTCCTCCCACGGGAGGCGCACTTCCGTTTCGGGCTCGGCTGGGGCTTCCTCCTCCGCGCTGTCGCTTTCCACGGCAGCCTCCAGTGCCGGAGCGTGCCCGGCGGCGGAGGCCGTCGCGGCACCCCCGCCTGCGACCTCCTCGGCGTCCGGCCGGGTGTACTTGGCCAGCGACTCGCCCGGGAGCATGGAGAACTCTTCGGACGCGGCAGGCGCTTCCGCGGGCGGCGGCGCGGGCAGCGGCGCGGGCCGCTCTTCCGGACGAGTCGATTCGCTGGCGTATTTGGATTCCGGAAACGGGCGTCCCCGACCTCCCCGGCGGCGGCGTCCACGCCGCCCGTAGCGGTCCTGCGGATCACCGCCTCCCTGCGGATCAGGGCCTTCTCGCGGAATGCCTCCGCCAACAGGGGCCGGGGCAGCAGGCTCGACGGCCTGCGCAGGGATTTCCGGCGCCGCCGCGGTGGGATCCGGAGGCGGCGGTTGACTCCGCGGGGGCCTGTCCTCCGGGACTGCGCTGACCTGCTCGTATTCCTCGCCGCTTTCCTCGAAGAAATCGGTGACGTAGAGAAATGCGTCCCGCTCCAGGCCCAGGTCGACAAAGGCGGACTGCATTCCCGGAAGCACGCGCGTCACACGGCCCTTGTGGATGCTGCCGGCGAGGGAATACTCATTGGCGCGCTGAAAATAAACCTCGACGAGTTGATCGTCTTCCAGAATCGCCACCTTGGCCTCGTGGCGACTTGCCGAAACCACTAACTCTTTGGTCATGCCATTGCTCCGCTTCGGAAGCGGCTGCACGAGGTGGAAGAAACCCTGTGCCAAGGGACCGCGGGCGTGCCGGGCGCCCTCAGGCGCTGCCGGTAGCGACGCCGGCGGAACAGGTCCGCGAACGCCGCACCACACTCACCACGCGCCTCAACCGGACTGCCGGCGCGCGGGAGTACCATTCCCGCCGTCCCGCGAGGCGCCGCCTATCCGGCCCGCCCCCGCGTTGCACAGAAGCAAAATCTTTTCACCTCGGCTGATCCGGGAATCAATCCTCGCCCAGCCGCTTCAATTCACAAATCGCCGGAGCCGGACGTTGTTCACCAGCCCCAGCATGCAAAAAACCGTCAGAATACTCGAGCCGCCATAACTCATCAGCGGCAGGGGGATTCCGGTCACCGGCATCCGGCCGACCACCATCCCCACGTTCACCATCAGGTGAAACAACAACAGTGCGCACACCCCCATGCACACGTACATCCCCGCGCGATCCGGCGCGGTCTGCGCGTTCTGCACGATCTGCATCAGCAGCAGAAAATACAAACCCAGCGCAAACACAATGCCGACAAACCCATGCTCTTCGGCAAAAGCGGAAAAGATGAAGTCCGTGTGCGGCACCGGCAGGAACCGCAGTTGCGTCTGCCACCCGCGAGTCACACCCTTGCCCCACATTCCGCCGGAGCCGACGGCGATCTTGGATTGGATGACCTGGTAGCCGCTCCCGAGGGGGTCCTGGGCCGGGTCGACGAAGCTGACCAGCCGGGCCTTCTGGTAATCCTTCAGGAAAATCCAGCCCACCGGCAGCAACATCAGTCCCGCCAGGAACAGCACCATCACATAGCGCCAGCGCAAACCTGCCAGAAAAACCCCCATAGCCAAAATCGGCACGTAGGAGAGGGCCGTCCCCAGGTCCGGCTGTTTCATCACCAGAGCCATGGGCAGCCCCACCAGTCCGCTGAGCTTCAACAAATCCCCGGCCGTCAACTGGTCGGTCTTCAGCTCGCTCAAATAGCGCGCTACCAGTAATATTATCACCAGCTTCACGAATTCGGATACCTGGACATGAAAACCGGCCACCAGCGGGATCCACCGGCGCGAGCCGAACACCTTGGTGCCGATCAGCAGAACCGCCACCAGCAGCCCGATCGAGATCATGTAGAGGATCGGCACGCGCCCGAGCAGGGTGTGGTAGTCGATCGACGACAGCATCCACATCGCCAGCAGGCCCAGAGCCAACGAGAGGATCTGCTTCCACCAGGCGTCCCGCCAGATAGTGTCGTGGGTTCCGCTGTAGATTTGCAGGATGCCCAGGCAGCAGATAGAGATCGCCAGGATCAACAGCGGCCAGTCCAGGTCCCGTACCGATCGGTAACGCGCCATCGGCTCACTCCATGGTGCGGCTGGGCGCCTCGGCTCGGGGCGCCTCCGGGGGGGCGGTGGAGACCTCCACGGGGGCTGACCTGCGCGCCACCTTGTCGAAATAGGCCTTGAGCACGTCGCGCCCGATGGGCGCCGCCAAGGGGCCGTGCTCGCCCCCTTCCCACAGGGCGACGACTACGATCTCCGGGTTCTGTTTTGGAGCGAAGCCGACAAACCAGGCGTTGTCCTTCATCGGCTGTTCCAGCCGGCCCGACTGGAGCAGCTCGTTGGAAACCAATTGCGCCGTACCGGTCTTGCCGCAGACCTCGATGCCCGGCAGGCGCGCCCGCACTCCGGTTCCCCCTTCATTGACCACCCCGTAGAGGCCCTGAATCACCTTGATGGCATTGTCGACGTTGAACTCCGCCTGCCGGGGCGCATATCGCCGCGAGGAGTCCAGCAGCAGGTGCGGCTGGTACCAGACGCCGCCCATCGCCAGTCCTCCCATGGCGTAGGATAACTGCAACGGAGTCACCGTGAGCGCTCCCTGGCCGATGGCGACCGAAATCGTCTCTCCGGCATACCACTTCTGCCGGTAGTTGCGGATCTTCCATTTGGTCGACGGCACCACGCCTTCGGCCTCGTGCGGCAGATCGATCCCGGTGCGCCGGCCCAGGCCGGCCAGCTCGGCGTAGGTGGCGATTTTGTCGATCCCCAGCCGGTTGCCTACGTTGTAGAAGAACACGTCGCAGGACTGCACGATCCCGCGATGCAGTCCCACCCCGCCGTGCCCCTTCTTGATGTGGCATTTGAAGTAGCGGCCGTAGAACACCGCGCCGCCCCCGCAACTGACGCTGAAGCGCTCGTCGATGACGCCATAGTCGAGCCCGGCCAGGGCCACCAGCGGCTTGAAGGTGGACCCCGGCGCCAGTTGCGCCTGGATGGCCCGGTTCAGCAGCGGGTTCTCCGGGTTCTGCGTCAGGTTGACCCAATCCTGGGACCGGATACGGCCGGCGAAACGGTTCGGATCGTAGGCCGGGCGGCTCACCATCGCCAGCACGTCGCCGTTGCGCGGATCCAGCGCCAGCACGGCGCCGCGGCGGTTCTGCATCGCCAGCTCGGCCACGGCCTGGATCTCCAGGTCGATGGTGAGCTGGATGGTCTTGCCCGGTACGGCTTCTTTCATCCCGATCACCTGGCGCTCGCGGCCGCGGTTGTCGACCACCACGCGGCGCTGGCCGTCGACGCCCATCAGGATGTCGTTGTACTGGCGCTCGATGCCCGCCTTGCCGATCACGTCGCCGGGACGAAGGCGGGCGAACTCGGCCGTGTTCAGCTCGGCTTCGCTCACCTCGCCGGTGTAGCCGATCGCGTGCGCGGCCAGCCCGTTGCGCGGGTACAGGCGCCGCTGGGCGTGGATGAGCTCCATTTCCGGAAACGTGTCCTGCCCGCGGTGCGCTTCCACGAACGCCAGCTCGCCCGGCGTGAGCTCTTCCTTGATGATGATGGGCTCGTACTTGGGACGGGTGCGGTCGAAGCGCCGCAGCCGCGCGAGCAGGTCTTCGTAGTCCAGGTTCAGTCCCTCGCAGATCGCTTTCAGGTGCTCGGTGCGCAGGTTCTCGCGCGACAGGATCAGGCTGAACGAGGAGTGGTTATCGACGATCACCCGGCCTTCCCGATCCAGGATCTTGCCCCGCGGGGCCAGGATCGGCAGCGCCTTGATCCGGTTGCGCTCGGCGCGCTCGCTGTACATCTCGGGATTGCGCACCTGCAGCTCCCAGAATGCGGAAACCAGGAACAGCAGCACCGCTACGGTCAGGTACTGGAAAAAGGCGATCTTGCCGGAGGCGAGCTTGGGGTCGTCGCGCAGAATGGGCCGCGCGGGAGCCTCTTCTTCCTGCCGTTCGATGGGGATCAGTTTCACCGGCGCTGCTTCCTTTAGTGTAGCGGAACCGGGCGCGTCCGGAGCGAGGCTGCTGTGGTGTCCCGCATACCGTCGACCGCAGGAACAGGAAGCGGGGTCGGCTTCCCCGGAAAAACGCGCGTACTTCCAGCGCTGCTACTCGGGCAGGCCGACCTTCTTGCGAAGAGCTTTCACTCGCGGATCGCCGCGGAGCACAGCCAGTTCCGGCCAGGTGAGCATCCGGCCCATCCGAGCAGGTCCAGCCGCGGCGGCGCGATCCAGTGTTTCGAATGCGCGGTTCTTGTCACCCAAACACGCGAAGATCTGGACCTGGTTGAACAGATTGACTGTACTGGCGACTGCCAGTTGCTCCGCCTCCTCGCGGCGGCCAGCCCGCGCATAGGCGCACCCAAGAAATCCCCGACTATTGTCATTCGGGTCATTCGCACTCGGGGCGTCCCGGTGGACGACTGGTTCGAGCATCCGGACTACCTCGTCGATTCTCCCCTGGCCTAATCGGGCACGTCCCAGGCACGAGGTCTTGCCACGGAAGTCCGCCGGCAGCTTCTCGCAATAGCCGGCAGCCTCGTCGTATCGGCCAGCCGATAGGAGCACGTAGGCGACGTCGAAACGAACCTCGGAGGAAAGCGGGTCGATTTTCTCCGCAACCCGCATCTGCTGAAGGGCCTCCCCGACCCGCCCGAGCGGCAAGAGAAGAAAAACAGCGAAATGATCGTAGGACGCCGAGCGGCTGGGGTCGAGCTCGATCGCGCGGCGGAAGCTTTTCTCCGAGCGCTCCCATTGACCGTCACGTGAGTAGGCCGTCCCCAGAGCGTCGTGCGCTTCCGCCAGCAGAGGGTCCAACTGGATGGCCTTCTCCGCCGCGGCGCGCATTTTCGTCACCTCATCGTCGAGATTGTAACGGAAATGCCCCGATCGAACGGCGTGAGTCGCGGCCAGGCCCGCATACGCGGGTGCGAACGAGGGGTCCTTGGCGATCACTTCCTCGAAGGGACCGACACTTGGGCTGTAGCCGCTCTGGCCCCGAATCGGTTGCGCGCGTGCGCGAAGGTAGAGATCGTAGGCTTCGACGCTGGTCTCATAGAGCCGCCGGCCGCGCCCCAGTTTCAAGCGCATGCTATTGACGATGCCCCGGGATATCTCGTCCTGGATGGCGAAGACATCCGTCAACTCGCGGTCGAACCTCCCCGACCAGAGCGAGAAGTCGTCGCGCACCCGAACGAACTGAACGTTGATCCGCAACTGCTGCCCGGCGCGCAACACCGAGCCTTCCAGGATGTACTCGGCTTGCAGTTGCTTCCCCGCCTCACGCAGGTCCCGCGGCTTGCCTCGGAACGCAAAAGATGACGTCCGGGAACGGACTGACAGTCCCTCAATCAGCGAGAGGTTGCGGATGATTTCGTCGGTGAGCCCGTCGGCGAAGTAATCGTTGGTTGGATCGCGGCCCAGGTTTTCGAGCGGCAGAACTGCGATTGCGATAGGCGCACTCCGCAGCTCGCGCCACCACCAGGCCGTGCCAGCGGCGAGCACCGCCAGAAGCGAAGCTACCGCCATCTTAGGCCAAACTCGCCCCCAACCGGACCTCGGGGCTCCCGGAGTCTTCTCGTCGCTCCGAATTACGGGTGTGTAGCCGCCCTTCGGCAGCTCGATAACCAGCGCATCGCCACTTCCCTCGCCCGCATAATACTCCGCGAGGCGAGCACGCAGGCGCCCCGCTTCAGTGCGGACGATCGAGTCCAGCTTGGGGTCGTAATCCGGTTTGCGCCCGTAGACCTCGATGGCAATCAGCGATTCCTTCAGCTCATTGTCCTTGCCCTCCAGATGCTGCTCCACCACGAACCGGAGGAACCCGGAAAGGCGCTCGTTCCGGGCAAAGCCGGGGCTCGAAAGTACGCGTTCCAGTTGCTGCCGGGCGTCTTGCCCGTTCCACTTCCCGAGTCCCATAGGTCAGAGGATACCCTTCATTTCCAATGGAGTGCAAGCGTATTAAACCCTCCTTCAACCCGTTTCAACTTGTCTTGGGCGCCGGCCAGGTTCACTATTGCAGCCATGCGAACGATTCCGCTGTTGATCCTGGTTGCTGCAATCTGCCGGGCGGAGGGGGCGTTCGGGACCTGGAAGATGGATCCGGCCCGCTCGACCTTCGTTGGAAATCCGCACCCCAAGGCCATGACGGTCCGGTTTGCGCCCCACGCGAAGGGTGAGGTGTTCACGTTAGACCGCATCGATGGAAATGGCCGGACTATGACCTCCAGCACGATCCTCTACTTCGACGGCAAGCCCCGGGATTTCCAGGGCCAAGTCCAGGACCGGGCGTGTTCGGGCACCCAATCGTCGCGGAGGGTGGACAACGCGACCGTGGAGATCCTGCGTACGTGCTCGAGCGGTGAGTGGACCCGGATCGTACGGCGGTTGCCGGCGAACCGGGGCAATCTGCTGATCCTGGAGATGACCGAGCAACAGCGCAACAGCCGCTTCGAGCGGCGCCTGGTACTGGAAAAAGAGATGGAGAAGCGGTAGGACAATGGAGGTGAAGCAATGCGTACGAGGATAGAGTCTTTGGCCGCGGCCGTCGTTCTGGCCGCCGCGATGCAGGCGCAGACCAGCCGGGGCACGGTGTCGGGGACGGTCCTGGACCCCTCAGGAGCAGTGGTCACCGGCGCCGCAGTCGTGCTGACGAACACCCAGACCGGCGTGCGGCGATCCGCGACCAGCAACGACGCCGGCATCTACCGTTTCGACGCCGTCGACCTGGGCGTCTACGAGCTCAGGGTTACGCATGCCGGCTTCAAAGCCTTCCTCGCCACCGGCCTCGGCGTCCAGGCTAACCTTACAACGACGATCGATCCCCGGCTCGAGCTGGGCAGCGAGACCATTGCCGTCCAGGTGAGCGCGGAAGCTGAGGCGCTGATGGTCCGCGACGGCCCGCAGCGAGGCGGCAACTTCGTCCCGCGGCAGGTCAGCCAGCTTCCCCTGATCGGCCGGAATCCCTTTTCGCTGGCGCGCACATTGCCCGGCGTGATCCAGCCTTCAGGCGGCTTCCAGCCGTCCCGGGACCCGAGCATGTCCGGCACGTTCGCCGTCAACGGCCAGCGAGTCCGCGGCAACAATTACCTGATCGACGGCACCGAGAACAACGACATCTCCCTCGTCGGCTCGGCTCAACCGTTCAATATGGCGGATGCCGTCGAAGAGGTTTCGGTGCAGACGGGAAACTTCAGCGTCGAGTTTGGGCGGGCTTCGGGGGGTGTCTTCAATGTGGTCACCAAGGCCGGGACGAACCAGGTTCACGGCACAGCCTACTGGCGCTACCGGTCGCAGCGGTTCGACTCGGTGTCGAATCTCGCCAGGCTGAACCAGATCCCCAAGTCCGTCTTCAGCCACAACGTCCCCGGGTTCACTGTGGGCGGGCCGATTCGCCGCGATCGGACGTTTTTCTTTGGGAGCTTCCAGCAGGACACCCGCCGGTCCACTCAAAACTTCTCGCTGGTGGTTCCCACCGCCGTGGCAGTCGAGCGGCTGCGCTCGTTGTTCCAGTCGAATCCCCGGCTCGATCTCTACCTCGATCCTCTCGGCAACCTGCGCGGCGTGGGGGCGCCCTTCAGTCTGGCGCTGGGAGTCGATCCGCAAACGGGTGTGAACCGCGGATCCGTCGAGTTCGCCACCGCTGCGCTGGGTCTGCCCGCAACCGACGAGGGGCCCCAGTATCTGGTTCGTGTCGATCACCACCGCTCCGGGAGGCACAGGTTCTCGTGGCGCTACATCCGCGACTCCAGGATCGATACGCCCAGCGCCGTAAGTTTAGGATTCGTTACCGATTCCGCCGAACGGAATCACAATTTCCTGTTCACCGACAGCTACACCTTCGGGCCGAGCTTCACGAACGAGTTCCGGTTTTCTTACGGCCGGCTCCATGTAGACCAGCTCCGCGTCTCTCCCCGCTCGGTTCCTCAGGCGCGCACCCAGCCCAGCATCACCATCACCAGCATTTCAGCGCTTGGAGTGGCAAACGAGCAATTCCGGCTCGCGAACAATCTCTTGTTTCAGGAAACGCAAACCAAGCTGAGCGGACGCCACATCTTCCGGTACGGAGCGGAGCTGCTGCAGCAGATTGCCACGCAGCTTCCGAACGCCACCATTCGGGGTCAAATCCCATACACGAACGCGCCGCTGGAGGGCTACTCCGCCTTCGCGAACTTTCTGGACGACTACAGCGGGCCCAGCGCGAGGATGCAGCGCCATATCGGCGCGGCGGTTTTCCACCCCAACCAGTTCCGCCAGACTTATTTTCTCCAGGATACCTGGAAGGCCACGCCGGCCCTGACGTTGACGCTCGGGCTGCGCTATGAAAACTTCGGCCAGTTCGCGAACGCCGTGCGCTACCCGGCCTTCGCCGGCTTCGAACCGGAGCGCTTCCTGGAGCCGAACAAGGTGAACCGCGATGACAACAACTTCGGCCCGGCATTCGGCTTGGCCTGGTCGCCCTCGTTCCGATCGGGGTGGCTGGGCAGGCTGCTCGGAGACCGCCGGACAGTGTGGCGGGGAGGCTACCAGATCAGCTATGAGGCCTTGAAAACGCAGATGCTCTCGCTAAACCTTGCGATAACCACGCCCAACGCCCTGTTCGTCGGAAAAACCGGCGCGCCGACGGGACGGGGAGACCCGAATTGGTCTGCGCAGCTCCCGGCGGCAACCCCCCGGCCGCCGACCATCGCCGACGACCAAGAGGGCGCGATCGAGAAGGACTTGCGCAGTCCTTATACGGAACGCTGGTCCTTCGGCTTCCAGCGGCAACTGCCGGGATACGTCGTGCTCGATGTGTCCTACGTCGGCGCGGCCGCGCACAAATTGACCACTAACGCCGACTTCAATCCAGGGACCGACGGCAACCGCCTGCATCCCGCGTTTGGGATACGGAGAGTCCGCACCAGTCAGGGCAACTCCGCCTACCACTCGCTGCAAGCGCGTCTGGACCGGCGTTTCGCCAAAGGCTTCCAGTTGGCGGCATCTTACACCTGGTCGAAGAGCCTCGACAGCACTAGCGAGGGAATCAACCAGACCAATACCCAATACACAAATATCAACCTGACCTCCGTGCCGGTGGCGCAGGGTGGGCTGAAGCTGGACCGGGGCGTGAGCGATTTCCACCGAGGCCAACGGCTGACCTTCCTCTATTTGTGGGAGGTCCCGGGACCGTCCAAAGGGCTGTGGAAGCACGCGCTGGGCGGCTGGTCGATCGCCGGCATCACTTCGTTCCAGACTGGAACGCCGAACACAGTTCAAAATGGCTCCGACCGGAACCGGGATGGCCATGCCGGGCTGGACCGTGCGGACATCAGCAACCCCCAGGCGCCGCGCCATACTCGGGCGATCCTGGCCCCCGCCACTGGACCTCAGCGCTGCTCGACCGGCTACCGCAATCCGGACACGGCAACCTGCGTCTCCGCCTCCGACGTTTACTGGGTGGAAGGGATCGGGCCGCCCAATGCCTCGACTGTGGGACGCAACACGCTGTTCACCGGCGGCACGAACAACTTCGACCTGACCTTGTTCAAGTCCTTTGCGGTCGCAGAACGCAAGCGGCTGGAGTTCCGCTGGGAGGCAGTGAACGCCTTCAACCACCCGCAGTACACCGACCCGCCGGCAACAAGAAGCGTTCGCAACGCCCTTGCGGGGCGCTTCCTGAATCGCGATTTCACCGACAGCGGCATTCGGAGCATGTGGGTACAGGTGAAGGTGATTTTTTGAGGTGTCGAATGCGCAAGTGGATTCTGCCGCTCGGCATGGTGATGGCGGCATTTGGGCAGACCGGCACTCGCGCTCTGTTCGACTTGTCCACACCCCAGCGCGGACCGTTCCCCAACGACCGGTTCACAATCGCCGACCGGAGTCACAAGACCGGGCTGAGGGTCAACCTGCCCCTCCCGGACTGCTCGAAGCGCCCATCGGACTGCGACGACCTCGGCGTCCTCAACACGCTCGATGGATTCAACATCCAGCCCCGGTTGTCGATCCCCTTCGATGGCGAGATCGATCCAACCAGTGTCGATAGCAGTACGGTCTTCCTGATCCGGCTGGGAAGCACGGCGCGCGTCGGCGTCAATCAGCGTGTTTGGGATCGCGCGACGCGCACGCTGTTTGTAGAGTCCGACGAGCTGCTCGACCAGCACACCCGCTACGCCCTGATCGTCACGAACGGAGTACGGGATGGCGGCGGCCGCCCCGTCGCTGCCGGCGACGAGTTCGGGCAGTTTCGGAAGCGAGTCTCCGGCGCGTACCGCAGCGCGCTGGAGGAGGCGATCCAGGGCGCCAAACGATTGGGCTTCGCCGAGGGCCGGGTGGTGGCGGCAAGCGTGTTCACAACCCAAAGCGTAACCGCGGTGCTGGAGAAGATCCGGGGCCAGCTCGACGTCGCAAAGCCGGCTCCAGCGGACTTCCGGCTGGGTCCGGACGGCAAACGATCGGTCTTTCAGCGCGATCAGATCCGCGCCATCACATTTAATCGTCAGGTCAGGGACAAGCCGCCGGCCTTTACTCCAAGCGAAGTGCCGGTCCTGGCGCTGGACCAAGTCGCACAAGGCGCTGTAGGCCTGATCGCCATGGGCAAGTATGTATCGCCAGACTATATGTTGCACCCGGGCGAGTACATCCCACCCATCGGGACGCTTAGCGGCGTCCCCGCGGTTCAGGCGACCAACGAAATCTACTTCAACGTATTTCTGCCTTCGGGGCCAAAGCCCTCGTCCGGGTGGCCAGTGGCGATCGTGGGGCACGGAGGGGGGCAACACAAAGAAGCCCAGGCTTACCGTTTAGGCGGTTCCCTGGCGAGCCAGGGCGTCGCGACGATTGCGATCTCCGCCGTGGGGTGCGGCGGCGGCCCGCTCGGAACACTCCGCGTGGATCTGATTTCGGGCGAGTCGCTCATTTTGCCATCCGGGGGACGCGGCTTCGATCAGGATGGCGACGGGATCATCGGCAACCACGAGGGAGCTACGGCGACCGCTCCCCGGCGACTGCTGGGACTCGGGGACTCGCAACGTCAGACTGTGGTCGATTGGATGCGGCTCGTCCGCGTCATTCAAGCGGGCATGGATGTGGATGGCGATGGCGCGGCGGATCTCGATCCCTCTCGAATCTCTTACGTGGGAGTGTCCTTTGGAGGCGGGCTCGGTCCACAATTGCTGGCGATTGAGCCGCGCGTCCGAGCGGGAGTATTCAATGTCCCCGGCGGAGGGGCGGGTAGAATCGACATCATTCGGCTTCGCCCGAGCCGAGGACCCAGCGTCGGGAAAGAACTTGCGGCTCGCACGCCGTCGCTGCTGAACGCCGGCGGGCTGACAGCCATCGAAGGTTTCCCCGTGTCTCCGCCGTATTTCAACGAGAATCTCCCGCTGCGCAACCAGCCGCCCGTGGTTAACGACGTCGCGGGCGCCATCGAAATCCAGGAGCTGTTCGACCGTGCCGAGTGGGCATCGCAGACGGGCGATGCCGCCGCCTATGCGCCCTACTTGCGCAGGAAACCGCTGGGAGGCATGCCTGCCAAGTCGATTCTGATCCAGATGGCTAAGGGCGATCTGAGCGGGAATCCTCGAACCACCGCCATCATCCGCGCAGGCGGCTTGGCGGATCGCACGACGATGTACCGCCACGATCTGGCCTTCGCCGAGTTTCCCACGCTCGCGAAGAATCCTCACGGCTTCATGGTCCTGCTCCGCCCTGGAATGGCCGGTGAAATCGCCCGGGCGGCGCAGCGTCAAATGGCGATCTTTATCGCATCGGGCGGTACGGAGATCGTCGTCCCCGAGCCACGCCGGTTTTTCGAAGTGCCGATTGTTCGACTGCCGGAGGATCTTGGTTTTATTCGCTGAGGATCTAACCCGGGCCCTGGACACCACCCTACAACCGGTCCAGCAGGTGGAACAGCGGCACGGCGATGGCGGCGTTCATCAGGCCGAACAGCGCCGTCCGGGCGGGGTCGAACTCCAGGGCCTGGCCGAGCAGCGCGCGCACCAGCACCCAGTAGAAGAACTGGTGGAAGAAGAAAAAGAAGAACCCGAGCAGGAAGCGCACCAGCGGGCTTTCCACGTCGAAGCGCTGGCTCACCGAGGCGGCGAAATAGCCGACCAGCGTCTTGACGATGCCGAACATGCCGAGCGGCTGGTGGGAGAGGGAATCCTGCACCAGCCCGACGGCGGCTCCGTAGAACACCCCGGCCATGGGCTGCCTCCGCATGAGAGCAAAGTAGACGGTCACCAGCAGCGGGGGCTCCAGGTAGGAAAGATAGCCGAAGAAGCGCGGCACGTAGACCTGGAACAGGATCGCCGCCACCGGCGCGCCGACTATCAGCACCAGCGAGCGCGCCCCGTGGCGGCGCCGGTGCGGGGAGGCGACCACGAACGGCTCGCCGTATTGGGTCACGGCTTGGGAGCGGCGGGGGAGGCTGGGGTCTTGGGCGCCGCCGGAGCCGGCGCCGCGGCCCCCCCGGCGGCATCCGGGTTCAGGTTGAAATTCGGCGGCCTCGATCCCGGCGCTCCTTCCCCGAACACGTGCTTCTGCGCCTCGCCGATCCGCCGGTAGCGCTCGAGCAGGCGGTCGGCGTCGGTGCTCAGGCCGCCCCTCACCCCGGTGAACTGGTCGGCTGCGGCGGCTGAATCCGGCGGCGGCGGCGAGAGCAGGTGCAGCGGCTGCGGCGCCTGCGGGCCATCCGGGACAGGCTGGTGGACGCCCTCCAGCACGATCAGCACCTCCTCCAGTCCCTGTTGCAATCCGCTGGGCGTGAGAAAGATCTCCTTGAAGATCCGGCCGGTCCGCGAGATCCGCACCTGCCCAACTGGCAGCCCCTTGGGAAAGACGCGATCGTCGCCGGAGGTGTAGAACCACTCGCCCACGGCGACCTTCTCTTCGGTCTGCACGTAATCCACCAGGCAACTGCTGTGTCCCTGGCCCTTCAGCGTCCCGTGCACGCGGTGGACCTGCGAGACCACGCCGGCGGCGAAGCTGGGGTCGGTGACCAGCACCACCTGGGAGGCCGTCGGGTAGCTGGCGATCACCTTGCCGACGATGCCGTCGGGCGTCACCACGGCCATTCCCTTGGCGACGCCGTTGGAGGAGCCGCGATCGACGAACACCACGCGCGAGCTGGCGCCGGTGCCCGAGCCGATGATGCGCGCGGCGATGGTCCGCGATGGGCTGCGCGACTGGAACACGCTGAGCGCCCGGGCCCGGTCGGCCGTGCCCAGCTCGGTCTTCAGGTACTGGTTCTCCATCTTCAGCCGGCCCAGCTCCCTCTGCATGCGTCCGTTGTCCTGCCGTACGTCGAGCAGCGCCACGTACTCCCGCAGAAAGGATACCGTGCGCGTGCGCACCGTCTCCACCAGCCGTGCCAGCGGCATCACCGCCGTCACCGACCAGACGCGGATCAGGCGCACATCCTGGCTGCTGCGAACCTGGTAGGCGAGCAGCAGCAGTTGCGCCACAATCACCAGCAGCAGCACGCTGAGGTTACGGTAGCGGTTCAGTAGGGAGTCCATGGCCCTTTCGCGCGAAGCCTCCTCCCGCTCATTCTATGGAGATCCGCCGGAGCAGCTTCAAGTCGCTCAGCATCTTGCCCGTGCCGAGCACCACGCTCTCCAGCGGGTTTTCGGCGATGGAGACCGGCAGCCCGGTCTCCTCGCGGATGCGCTTGTCGAGGTTCTTCAGCAGACCTCCTCCGCCGGTCAGCACGATCCCGCGGTCGCTGATGTCGGCGCTCAGCTCCGGCGGGGTCCGCTCGAGCGCCATGCGGATCGCGTTGACGATGATCGCCACGCATTCCGAGATGGCCTCGCGGATCTCGCTGTCGTCCACGGTGATCGTCTTGGGCACACCCTCCAGCAGGTTGCGGCCCTTGATCTCCATCGTGATCGGCTTTTCCAGCGGGTAGGCCGAGCCGATCTGCATCTTGATCTGCTCGGCGGTGCGCTCGCCGATCAACAGGTTGAACTTGCGCTTCAGGTACTGGATGATGGCCTCGTCGATCTCGTTGCCCGCCACCCGCACCGAGCGCGAGTAGACGATTCCGGACAGCGAGATCACCGCCACGTCGGTGGTGCCGCCGCCGATGTCCACAATCATGTTTCCCGAAGGCTCCGTGATCGGCAGACCGGCGCCGATGGCCGCCACCATGGCCTGCTCCACCAGGTGCACCTCGCTCGCCTTGGCCCGGTAGGCGGAGTCGACCACGGCCCGCTTCTCCACCTGCGTGATCTCGCTCGGAACCCCGATGACGATGCACGGGTGCACCATCATCTTGCGGCCGTGCGCCTTCTGGATGAAGTAGTTCAGCATCCGCTCGGTCACCTTGAAGTCGGCGATCACGCCGTCCTTCATCGGCCGGATGGCGACGATGTTGCCCGGCGTGCGGCCGAGCATCTCCTTGGCCTGCTTACCGACCGCCTCCACCTCGCCATTGGTCTTGTTGATGGCCACAATGGACGGCTCGTTCACCACGATGCCGCGGTCCTTGGCGTAGACCAGCGTGTTGGCGGTTCCCAGGTCGATCGCCAGATCGGAAGAGAACAGGCTGAATATAGAGCGAAGATTCATGCGCAGCGTCCGCCGACCTCCCCTCACCGGGAGCGGCTCGTCAAATCGAGGAAACGGTCCGGAGGACGCGGGCGGAATACCGTGTCAGTCCCTCCACAGCGTAACACACACGGCCAGACGCTTCAATTGGATAGGGCTGCTCGGCAGGAACTTCGCACAGCGGCTGGTCTACTTGGGGATCGACTTGCTGTGCGAAGTTCCTGGGCTGCTTGGGCTGCTCTTGAGCGGCGGTACGACAGGAATCGACCTGTCGGCCTCCGGGCGCCGGGTGAGACCTCCCCAGCTCGCAGACGCTTCTTGTTCACGGCTGCCCGCAGGGTTCGATACCCTGGGCGTGGAGCTGGTCTGGTCTCGGTTCCTTGCCCGCAGTAATGCAAGCGTGATGCATAAACTGCAAGACGGGTTTAATATAAAGAGGAAGCCTATGATCAGCAGCAGCGTACTGCCCGCTGTGGTCGTGATCGGCGTGCTGGCCGGCTGCGCCCGCCAGAGCGAGAAAATTGCCGAGCTTCCGAAGACTCCGGTCGAGATAAAGCCGGCAGGCGCCGCCGCAAAAGCTCACCAGCAGGCGGCGACCGCGCTGGCATTCACGCCGGACGGCAAGATACTTGTTTCCGGGTCGGCCGACACTACCGTCAAGCTGTGGGGGGTGCCGGAAGGCCGTCTCAAGACCGTGCTGGCTGGCCACAGGGTGGAGGTGAGCCAACTGGTGGTGTTTCCGGATGGCAGACGCCTGGCATCCGGCGGTGCCGGGAAGGCCGAGCCGATCCTCGATGGCATGACCTTCAGGCCAACGATGGTCCGGCTGAACGATGAACTCCGACTTTGGTCGCTGCCGGAGGGCAGGCTGTTGAAGAAACTGTTCAGTCGAGGAGGTGCGACGGCCCTGGCGCCGACGCCCAACGGCAAGATGCTGATTTCGGCTTCCGCTGACGTACTCGCCGTCTATTCGGTCGCTGAAGACAAGGAGGCCGGGCTGGGAAGCCATGAATTCGAAATCGGCGCCTTGGCAATCGCCTCCGACGGCCGGACCATAGCCTCGGCGTCCCGTGACAGGGTGGTCAAACTGTGGTCGTTGGCCGATCTCAAATTGGCCGCGACAATCAACCTCGAGAGGGCGAAGACGATGGAGCTTACCGTCCAGATGTTCGGCGGAAAACCAACCCTCCGGATTTTTGTTCCCCCGGTTGCTTTTGCTCCGGACAGCACCCTGCTGGCCACCGGCAACGTGGGCAATGTGGTCCAGTTGTGGTCGGTGCCTGAGGGCCGTTTAGCCGCGAGGCTGCCGGCGGCGCCCCCAACCGGACCGACTGAGACAAAAACGAAGAAGTCCTCATCGGACAAAGGTAAGGGGAATTGGGTGTCCGGGTTGGCTTTCAGCTCCGACGGCAAGACGTTGGCCGCCGTGCACAACGAGAAGACGGTGCAACTCTGGTCGGTTCCAGAGAAGCGAATGTTGCGCACCCTGGAAGGTCATGCCGCGCCGATCACGCACCTGGCGGTCTCGCCCCACGGGAACATGATTGCGACCGCGTCCGAAGATAAGACAGTGAAGCTCTGGGCGTGGGCGGACGGACGGTTGGGAGCGACGCTGTCGGGCCACGCGGGAGAGGTTACGCGGCTGGCGTTCGCTGCCGACGGGCGGACGCTGGCCTCGGGAGACAGCGCCGGAGGGATCCTGCTGTGGGACCTGGCGCCCCTCGGTTGCCGTGGTTACCTGGTGGATCCGGCTATCAAGCAGTAGGGCGGCCCGAAGTACTGCTCCGGGGATCACGCCGCTCCCGCGGTCGGCTCGCGTGCTAAACTATTGCCGGGGCGAGACTGGGTCGTGACAATGTCGGCGATCGAGACCCATCGCAGTTTACCTCGCGCATCCGGCCAGGGCCGCGGGCAGTCCTCGACATGGCCCGGCGTTATCTTGCCTGCGCTGTTGCTTCTGACCGCTGGTCCCGGCGCCCCTCAGACGTTCCGGGCCGGTGCCATGAAGGGCTCGCGAGGCTCCACCCGAAGCCCGATCAATTTGGATCAAGTCCGTACGGCGGCTATCAGGCTGTCCATGGTGGAGAACAGAACCGCGGCGGAAATGGGTTTGGACACGTAGGCATCCATCCCGGCTGCCAGGCAGCGCTCGCGGTCCTCCTTCATGGCATGCGCAGTGAGGGCCACGATGGGGACGTGTCCGCCGGTCCGCAGCTCGTTGTGGCGGATGGCCGCGACCGCTTCGAAGCCGCCCATCTCGGGCATTTGTACGTCCATCAGCACGATGTCAAAGGATTCCCGTTCCAACAGGCTCAGCGCTTCGCGGCCGTTATTGGCCACTTGCACCACACATCCCCTTTTCTGCAGCAGGCGAACAGCCAGCGTTTGGTTCACCAGGTTGTCTTCCGCAAGCAGGACGCTGAGGCCCCGAAGCTGTGCTCCCATGTCCGTGGCCGGCGCGCCGCCAGCGGGCTTCCGACTGCGCCGCGACTCGCCCAGAACTTCCAGGACTACCGCCAGCAATTCCTCCTGGAGGAAAGGTTTCACCAGATAGCGGGCGATTCCCAGGCGCTCGCAAGAGTGCATGTCGGCGGGGCGGTCCACCGAGCTCAGCATCATGACGGTGGTGGAAGTAAGGGCGGGATCGCGATGGATTTCAGCGGCCAGCTCAAAGCCGCTCATACCGGGCATCTGGGCGTCCAACAGCACCAGGGCGAAGGGGTGTCCGCCAGCGCAGGCCGCTCGCATGGCCCGCAGCGCGGAGGGCCCGTCTTCGGCCAGGCTCACCCGCATCCGCCAGCGCCGGAGAAGCTGATCGAGAATACGCAGGTTGGTGGCGTTATCATCCACCGCCAGAACTTCGATGCCGGACAATATCGCCGGATCGGCCACCGGCGGCGTGGCCGTATGGGACTGGGAGCGCCCGAAGTCGGCGGTAAAATGAAACCGGCTGCCCCGTCCCAGCTCGCTTTCGACGCCGATTTCTCCGCCCATCAATTTCACCAGTTGTTGCGAGATCGAAAGCCCCAGCCCGGTGCCTCCGTAGCGGCGGGTCATGGAACCGTCGGCCTGAATGAACGCTTCGAAGATACGTCCCCGGACGTTTTCGGCTATACCGATGCCGGTGTCGGAGACCTCGTACAACAGACGCACGCCGCCGGCGGGCGAAGATTGTGCGGCCACCCGGACCACCACTTCGCCGGCTTCGGTGAATTTGGTGGCGTTGCCGATCAGGTTGACCAGAACCTGGCGGAGGCGCGTGGGGTCGCCGATCAGCAGGTTGGGGACCTGATCGTCGACATGGCACAGCAGTTCCAACCCCTTTTGGTGGGCGCGCACGGCCATGGTTTTCAGCGTTACCCGCAGCAGTTCATGCGGATCGAATTCCACCGGCTCCAGGCGCAGCTTTCCGGCTTCGATTTTGGAGAAGTCCAAAATGTCGTTGATCACCACCAGCAGGGAGTCGGCCGAGCTCTTCACCAATTGGAGGTAGTCGCGCTGCTCGGTGGTCAGATCCGTGTCGAGCGTCAGGCCGGTCATGCCGAGGATGCCGTTCATGGGGGTGCGGATCTCGTGGCTCATGTTGGCGAGAAACTCGCTTTTGAGCCGCGCTGCTTCCTCGGCCTTGTCCTTGGCGGCGGTGAGCTCGACATTGGTATTGGTCAGCTCGGCGGTACGGGCGGCTACCATTTCCTCCAGGTGGTCGCGGTGCCGCTCCAATTCCTGTCTGCCGATCTGGATCTGCGTCAGCATTTCGTTGAAGGTGTCGATGAGACTGCCCACTTCGTCGTTTCCGTGTTTGGTGGCTCTGACGCCGTAGTCTTTTTCCAGCGACACACGTTGCGCAACGCGCTCCAGTCCCAAGACCGGCTCGGAGATGACGCGCTGGAGGCGGGCGGACAGAAACACGGCAATCACGAAGGAAGCCGCCAGAACCAGGGCGGCCAGCGCCGCGTAGCGTTGGACTCGCGCGTAGGTCTTGTGGAGATCCGCCTGGATATACAACGACCCGACCCGCTCGTTGTCGAGCGTTACGTCCTGGTAAACGGCCACCGTGCCGGAACCGAAATAGACGCCGGGCTTCGCGGGCGGCGGCGCGGCGGCCCGGCCGGGGTCTCTCCGGTGGCGCGCGAAGACCACCCCGTCTTTGGTGTATAAGCGGGCGTCGGCGATCTCGTCCTGGCCGCGGAGGGCCGCTAGAGTCTCATGGCCGGCATTCCGGTCTCGAAAGGCCAGCGGCGCCGCGCTGTTGGAGGCGATCACCTCGGCTGTGGAAGACAGGCGCGCGGCGGTATCGCTCCGCGAGGAAACCAGTTCGTAGGCGGTGAACGTCCCGCAGGCCACCAGCAGAGCCAGCGTGCTGACGAACGCTGTTACCAGCGTCAGCTTTCGTCGGATGGAGAGGTCCCGGAACGCGCGCATGTTAACGGCTGCCTCTGTCCTGCACCACACGCGCCAGCTTCAGAAGCCTGGAACTGATCTTGATGTGGGAGCGTTCGGCCGCGCTGGTATTGATTTCCAGGCTTACCGAGTTTCCCTTCATCACCAGGTTCACCATTCCGCCCGCTTCGGCGAAGTTATCGGTATCGCCTACCGTGAGCACACCTCCACCGGCTAAGGCTCCCAACACCACACCCAGATGTTTCTTTTCGTCCGCGGCGATGAAAACAATATGCTGCTGCCGGATTTGCTCCAGCCCGGTCAACCGCCGGGCCACAATCCCGCGCCCGTCCACGGTCTTGCCCTGAATCAGCCGATCCAGCGCGCCGCCGAAAGGGTCCTTGCCGTAGACGCCAATCGCAATCGGGCCATTCCCCTCCAGTTTTTCCGGGGGCCACTCCACGAACTTGGCGACAGTGTAGAGGAACGTGGCTTTGATCTGGTACTCCAGCGCGGCGGGAGCTTGTGCGGGGGACGGTATGGCCGCAAGAATCGCGGCGGCGAGCCAGGGGGCCCGCCCCACATTCCTTCGACTGGTAGTAGTCGCCATAGCGCCGGGTCAGTACCGGTTTCTAGAAGCTCAGCTTGAGACCAAACTGGATTTGCCGCGAGGTGGAGGTGGTGGCGGTGATACGGCCCCAGTTGGGGGCTACGGCCCCGGCCGCGCTGGTGAACGTCGTCCGGCCGGAGGGTTCGGCGAAGTTAGGATGGTTGGGCATGTTGAAAGTTTCCGCGCGGAATTGGAGGTTCCACCCCTCGTGGAGCCGAAACGACCGTGTCAGAGAAAGATCCACGCCCGCCAGTCCGGGTCCGATCAAGGCGTTGCGGCCGAGATTGCCGCGCTGATTGGCGGCCGTCATCTCGAAGGCGTTAATGTCCCAGTAGCGGTCGGGTCCGCCCAGAACCGGATTGCCGCCGTAGCCGGGCTTCACATTCGGGCGCTCGTGCATCGTGATTCCAGCGTTCAGATTTCCCGACCGGTTGAATCCCACCTGGACGTTAAACGGATGGCCGGATTGCAGGGTGGTAATGTTGTTCACCTGCCAGTTGCGGAACGCAGCTTGTCCCCAGCCCGGTCCCTGGCGCAGGCCCGGGAGGTTGTAGGTCCAGTGAAAGGTGAGGTTGTGTTTGGCATGGAACGGAGAGAGGCCGCGATCCATCCGGCGGTCGTAAAAATCCAGGCTGTACGACGGCGTGTTGTTGAAATCCTGGCTGTAGTTTCCCGCGGCGTCGTCGAGGGTCCGGGAAAAAGTGTAGGAGACCTGCGCCCGCAGCCCTCGGGAAAGCCGCTTGATGGCGGACCACTGGAGAGCGTTGTAATACGACCGCGCATCGGTGGCTCGCTGCACTACGGCGGCAAAGGCGGAATTGCGGCGGCCCAGTTGGGGCTGGAAGTTCTTCACGCCGTTCAGCAGCGTCGCCGGGGAGAGGTTGGCGTCACCCACCCGAAAAAGATGCACCCCGCGCGAGCCGGCGTAGGCGGCCGTGATGTCCCAGCCACCGGGCAAGGAACGCTGTAGAGCCAGGTTGAAATGCAGGAGATAGGGCGACTGGGGGTCGAAGCTTATGGCGTGGATGGAAGGGCGCCTCGGTGCGCCGGGGTTGTAGTTCGCCACAATGTTGGGAAAAGGCGCATTGGGGATCGAGAGGCGCTGGGTGAACGGCGGACTGACGGAGGCCAGGAGGAACAGGTACTTGGATAGGATCGGGTCGTAAAACAGTCCGAAGCCCGCTCGGACCGCGGTCTTACCATCCCCGAACGGGTCCCAGGCCAGACCCACGCGCGGCGCCAGGTTGAGCCGGGAGGGATTCGAGTACCAGGGATTTCCGATGGTGACCGCCGTGTCGGTGATGTGGCGCAGGTTACTAAGTTTGCCGTTAACCTCCGTAGGCACCGTTATGAACTCGTAGCGCAGCCCCAGGTTGATGGTGAAGTTGGGTTTGAGACGCAGGTCGTTCTGCGCGTAAGAACCCCACAGCGACTGGCGCAACCCTCGATCGGGGTCCACCAGCGAGGGAAGCCCTACGTCGGCATTCAGCACGATGCCCTGGAGGAAGTTCTCCAGGTTGGCGAAGGTCAGGAATCCGCCGCGCTGGTTAAAATAGTAGCTGTTGTACTGGATTCTCTGGCCCTTGAACCCCACCTTCCAGGTAGAAACTCCACGAACAGCCAGCAGGTGGTTCTCCCACTGGTAGTTGTTCAGGCGGTCCAGACGCGGCATACGCCAGTCGCCGCCCATCTCGCTGACCACGCCGGTAATCGAGAAGAAGCCAAACGGCTCGCCCGGCACAAAGGAAAGAGATTTGGGGATGTCGAGTGTGCGCCGGTTATCGGCGTTCTGTACGGAGCGATTGAAACCCAGGCGGGCCGTGTTGACAGTGGCAGGCGAAAGCGCATGCTGATATTCCAGCGTGGCGTACTGGTTCCTGGTCTGCTCATGGGTAACCGCCAACGGCGGCTTGTTCGTCGGCTGGCGATCCACCGCGCCGGCGCTCATGGTGTATCGCGCGAACAAACTATCCCGGGACGAGATTCGATGGTCCACCCGTCCCTGCCACAGGTGTTCGGCGGTGGGCTGCGACCGCGAGTAAAGATATTGGGCGACGCCGCCACCCAGGGGGTCCCCATTGGGCAGCGGGAACAGTTGCAGATATCCCGGAATGCCGGGGTGCAGTGGCACCGTCCGGTTGGGCAAAACGCCCCGCCGCGCATCGGCATCCGGAACCGCCGTCACGCCGGTGATTCCCAACCGCTCCACCAGGGACTCAAAAGTGCCGAAGAAGAACGTGCGGTCTTTCCGAATGGGACCTCCGGCGGCGGCGCCGAACTGGTTGCGCTTGAACTGTGGGATGGGGCCGCCGTCAGGGTCGAAGAAGTTCTTGGCGTCCATCCGGGAATTACGCAGGAATTCAAAAACGGACCCGTGAAATCCGTTCTCGCCGGAGCGCGTCACCGCGTTTACCACGCCGCCCGCCGCGCGCCCGAACTCCGCCGAGTAGGAATTGATCATCACCCGGAATTCCAGGATGGCCTCCACTCCCAGCAGCACGCCGGCGGTTGAGCCTGGCGTCTTGTCGTACACGTCGTTAATGTCGGTGCCATCCAGCAGGAAGCTGTTCATCTCGGGACGCGCTCCGTTGATGGTGATCTTGGGCATGCGTCCGCCGATGACGTCCGTCCCCGAGGACCGCGAGGCCGTCACGCCTGCCTGGAGCAGGGCCAACTGCTGAAACGAGCGGCCGTTCAAGGGCAGGTCGCGGATCACCTTGTCGTCCACCAGGCCGCTGAGAGCGCCGGAGGTCAAGTTGATCCGTGCCACGAACCGCCCATTCGGCGAGTCCGGTTCCATGGAGACGGACAAGTTAACGCGCGCGTCGTCACCCACGGTGAGCTGGATCCTCTCGAGAATGGCCTCCCCGGCGCGCACGAAGTCCTCCGCCGAGATCGACAGGTCATACTCTCCCGGCGGGAGCAGCGGAGCCCGAAAGCGGCCGGCCGCGTCGGTGGTGAGGGCCCAGGTGGCGCCGGTCCTGGTGTTGCGAAGTTTCAGGCTGGTTCCGGCCAGTATTCCGCCGGTGGGGTCTTTGATGGTGCCTTCCACCCCGGCCCCGGTGGTCTGCGCCGCCGCCTCCACGGCTATAGCCAGTGAAAACAGAAGAATGGTGACAACCCGCATGTGGGATATACCTCTCCACATTTCTTTTCGGTCGTTTCGGCCGCTGTGTGACGGGAAATTTAGGAAGCGGTTGCGCCTTTAGAAGTTCAGCTTGAGACCAAACTGGATTTGCCGCGATGTGGTGGTGGTGGCGGTGATACGGCCCCGGTTGGGGGCTACCGCCCCGGCCGCGCTGGTGAAGGTGGTCCGGCCGGAGGGCGTGGCAAAGTTTGGAACATTGGGCAGATTGAAAATCTCCCCGCGGAATTGCAGGGTCCACCCTTCGCGAAGCTGGAACGACCGGTTCAAGGACGCGTCCACCGCCGCCATTGCAGGGCCAATCAAGGTATTGCGTCCGAGGTTGCCGCGCTGGTTGGCCGGCGGCAACTCGAAGGCGTTGATATCCCAGTACCGCTCCGGCCCTCCTAGCACTGGATTGCCGGAATAGCCCGGCTTCAGGTTTGGTCTCTCGTTCATGGAGAAACCGGTGTTCAGGTTGCCCGACCGAACGAAGCCCATCTGCAAGGTAAACGGATGTCCCGATTGCAGAGTGGTGATGTTGTTCAATTGCCAGCCCCGCAGTGCCGCCCGCATCCAGCTTTGTCCCTGGCGGAGTGTGGGGAGGTTGTAGGTCCAGTTGAACGTGAGGTTGTGCTTGGCATGGAACGGAGACAGGCCGTGGTCGATCCTGCGGTCATAAAAATCCAGCCCGTACGCGTTCTGGTTGGCAAAATCCTGGCCGTAGGTTCCGGCGGCATCGTCGATGGTTCGGGAGAAGGTGTAGGAGATCTGAGCCCGCACGCCTTGCGCGAGGCGTTTGTGGACACTCCCCTGGAACGCGTCATAAAACGACCGCGCGTCGGTGACTCGCGGCCAGACGCCGGCGAAATTGGAGTTGCGGCGCCCCCGTTGCGGCTGATACAGCTTTTGGCCGTTCACCTCGATTTCGGGCGCCAGATTAGCCTCGGCGGTCCGGAACAAATGCCAGCCGCGCGAGCCGGCGTAGGCCGCGGTGAAGGACGAATTGCCGGGGAGCGATCGTTCGATCGCGAAATTGTAATGCATCAGGTAGGGGGACTGAAGGTTGAACTCGACCGCATGCGCGGGCGGCGCCTGGGCCGTGCGCGCCAGGTTCGCCACAATGTTGGGAAAAGGCGCGTTAGGGATGGAGGTCCGCTGGGTGAATGGGGGACTGACGCTGCCCGGAAGGAACAGGTACTTGGAGAGGATCGGGTCGTAGAACAGTCCGAAGCCCGCCCGGACCGCGGTCTTACCGTCCCCGAACGGGTCCCACGCCAGACCCACGCGCGGCGCCACGTTGAGCCAGGAAGGATTCGAGTACCAGGGGTTCCCCAGGGTGACCGCCGTGTCGGTGATGTGGCGTAGGTTGGCAAGCTTGCCGTTAACCTCCGTAGGCACCGTTGTGAACTCGTAGCGCAATCCGAGGTTCACTGTGAGGTTCGATTTGAGCCGCACGTCATCCTGGGCGAAGAACCCCCACAGCGTCTGCCGAGAGCCGCGATCGGGATCCACTTGCCCCGGCAGCACTACGTCGGCGCTTTGAACGATGCCCTGAAGAAAGTTCTCCAGATTGGCGAACGCCAGGACTCCGCCGAGCAAAGTGACGTAGTGCGAGTTGTATTGGAATCGTTCGCCCTTGAAACCCAGCCGCAGAGCGTGGCGGCCACGGGTCGCCACCAGTGTGTCCTCCCACTGGAAGTTGTTGAGGCGATCCAGGCGGGGCAGGCGCCATTCGCCGCCCACGTCGTTGACAACGCCGGCAATCGTGAAAAAGCCAAACGGCTCGCCCGGCACAAAGGAGAGCGAGGCGGGTATCTTGGCCGTGCGCACGTTGTAGGCCTCCTGGACGGAACGGTTAAACCCCAGGCGCACGGTATTCAAGGTGGCTGCCGAATGGGCGTATTGGTGTTCCAGTGTCAGGTATTGGTTTCTGGACCGCTCTTCCACGTAGCCCAGGGGGGGTTTGTTGGCGTGCTGGCGATGCACCTCGCCCTGGCTGAACGTATAGCGTCCAAACAGGCTGTTCTTCGCCGAAAACCGATGATCGATTCGTCCCTGCAACAGGTGGCCCGCGGTAGGCTGCGAGACGGAATATAAGTACTGGGCCGCCCCGCCCCCCAGCGGCGCTCCGTTTGGCAGCGGGAATAGCTCCAGGTACCGAGGAATGCTGGGGTGAAGCTGCAAGGTCCGATTGGGTAAGACGCCCCGCCGCGCATCGGCATCCGGCACCGCGGTCACTCCGGTGATGCCGAGGCGCTCCACCAGGGACTCAAAAGTGCCGAAAAAGAAGGTCTGGTTGCGCCGGATCGGCCCGCCCAGGGTGGCGCCGAACTGGTTGCGCTTGAACGGCGGGATGGCGCTGCCCTGCGGGTCAAAGAAGTTCTTGGCGTCCAGGCGGGAGTTGCGGAGGAATTCAAAGGCTGACCCGTGGAACTGATTCTCGCCTGACCGGGTGACCGCATGGACCACACCGCCAGCGGCGCGCCCGAACTCCGCCGAGTAAGAATTGATCATGACGCGGAACTCCCGAACCGCGTCCACACCCAGCAGCACGCCGGCCACTAACCCGGGAGTCTTGTCAAACACATCGTTGATGACGGTTCCGTCCAACAGGAAGGTGTTCATGTCCGGGCGCGCGCCATTGATGGTGATCTTGGGCATACGTCCGCCGTTGGGGTCGTTACCGGAGCTTAGCGATCTGGTGACCCCCGGCTGGAGCAGGGCCAACTGCTGAAATGAGCGGCCGTTCAAGGGCAGGTCACGGATCACCTTGTCATCCACCAGGCCGCTGAGAGCGCCGGAGGTCAGGTTGATCCGTGCCACGAACTGCCCATTCGGCGTGCCCGGTTCCATGGAGACGGACAGGTTCAGGCGCGCGTCGTCGCCCACGGTGAGCTGGATCCTCTCGAGAATGGCCTCCCCGGCGCGCACGAAGTCCTCCGCCGAGATCGACAAGTCATACTCTCCCGGGGGGAGCAGCGGAGCCCGAAAGCGGCCGGCCGCGTCGGTGGTGAGGGTCCAAGTGGCGCCGGTCCTGGTATTGCGAAGTCGCAGGCTGGTTCCGGCCAGTATTCCGCCGGTAGGGTCTTTGATGGTGCCTTCCACCCCGGCCCCGGTGGTCTGAGCCGCCGATTCCGCGGCCATCGCCAGTGACAACAGCAGAACCGTGATGATACGCATGTGGGATGTACCTCCCCACACTTCTTTTCGGTCACATCGGCTGCCGCGTGATGGGAAATTCGCCTCGGGGAGCCAGATCAGGCCGGGGTGCGTGCCGCGATCACGCTGCGGAGAATCCGCTCGCCGTGTCCCTGGAACACGTTGTATTCTCCGGCGAACACCGTGACCACAACCCGCTCTTTGGATGCCACAAAGACGCGTTGATTTCCGTTGCCAACGGCGGCGGCCACTTCGTAGCCTTCGGGAAAACGCCCCACCCACCACTGGTATCCATAGCCCCAGATCCCTCGACTGCTCCAATCGCCAATGCTCGCCACGTGCCGTCGCGTCGATCTCTCCACCCACGCCGCCGGCACGATCTGCCGCCCCTGCCACTCGCCGCCATGCAGGTACACCGATCCGAGCTTGGCCAGATCCCGCGCCCGCATCCGCAAGCCCGATGCGGCTGCCGGCATGGGCGGATTCCATTGCGGCACCCCGATCCATTCATACCGGGTGATGCCTAATGGTCCGAACAGGACCTCGTTCGCATAGGCGTCGAGGGTCTTGCCGGTAATCTTTCCGACCACCCCGGCCAAGACTTGCGTTAACCCGCCGTTGTAATACCAGGAAGTGCCCGGCTCTTGCCGAATGCCGCGCGCCAGCACCATGGCAACGGGATCCTTCACCGAATACATCCGCAGTTCATCGTTGTTGGAGTCCGTGTAGGGAACTGTCATCTCGTTCCATTCGAGCCCTGCGGTCATGGTCAGAACATGGTGCAGCTTCAGGGCATCCAGCTCCGGCGGCAAATTCAATCGCGGGAAAAACGAACCGATCGGGCTTGCCAGCGCCTTTTCAAAATCCGCTCCCAGAGCTATTCCCAGCGCCGCCGCTGTCACACTCTTGGAAACCGAGCGCAGGTCGTGCAGGCTGTCAGCATCCATGACTCGATGCCCGAGGGATTCACCCCAGCGTTCGTCGCGGCCCGCCAAGTACTGTTCATATACCAGCCGGCCGTCGTGTTCCACGAGAACGGCATGAGTGTTCGGAAATACTCCGGCTTTCAGATCCGCGGTGAGCTTACGGAACGCGGTCTCATCAAATCCGGAATCGGTGAGCTTGCCGATTCTCCAACCGTCGCTTCGTTGGACGGGAATCAGCGGGTCGCGCGGACGCGCTTGCCGGCCGCAGCCAATCACACCCGGCAATAGAATGGCAACGAGATCCCTCCGCCGCGGCGAAAGCATGTTACAGATTACCAGACGGCCGCGTTTCCGTCTGCGGTGCTGGTTCCTGCATTTGCCCAGTTCGAGCACGTGTGCTACCCGCGCGCCATGCGGGAATATGGATGTGACCAAGTACGCCGTTGTGATTCACGAAGAGGCGGAGGGTGGCTTCTGGGCCGAAGTGCCGGCGTTGCCAGGCTGTTACTCACAGGGAGATTCGATCGCCGAACTCATGGAGAACGTGCGTGACGCGATCGCCGGCGTGCTGGAAGTCATGAAGGAGCAGGGCGGCCGGCCCGAGTCGAATATTCAGATCTTGGATGTCGCTGTGTGAAGCCGATCCAAGCGCCGAGACGAGTCTGTCTCGGCGCGGCAGACTAAGAGAGTCTGCGCCACGGCTGGTGGCCGGTCCTAAAATGTGAACTTATTCTTGCGCGGACCCTTAGCTCAGAGAGAGTGGTGGGCCCGGCAGAACTCGAATCTGCGACCTCTACCGTGTCAAGGTAGCGCTCTAACCAACTGAGCTACGGGCCCGCGCGGGCGTGGAATGGGGGCGTCGGCGAATGAGTATAGCATACGAGCCGCTCACGCCGCGCCCGCCAGAGGAAGAGCCGCGGACACTCTGGGGGACTCAAACACAGCCAGGGTGAAGAAAAAGGTGGAGCCCTTGCCGTGCTCGGTCTCGGCCCAGACTTTGCCGCCATGGGCAAGCACGATCTCCTTCACCAGCGCCAGGCCGAGCCCGGTGCCGCCGATCTTGCGGGTCTCGGTGCTGTCGGCCCGAGCAAACTTCTCAAACAGCCGGGGAATGAATTCGTGCGGGACGCCGATACCGGAATCGGCCACCCAAACCAGGAGATTCTCGCCTTCCGAACGGGCCCCGACTCTGATTTCGCCGCCGTTGGGAGAGAATTTGACCGCGTTGGAGAGCAGGTTGGTGAGTACCTGGCTGATGCGATCGGCGTCGGCGCGCACCGGCGGCAGGCCCTCGCCGGCCTCGAGGAAGAACATGTGCCCGGGGTTGCCGCCGCAGAAAATGCCCAGGGTCTCCTCGAGCAGGGCCTTGGCCTCTACGCGCTCGAACAGGTAGGTCTGTCGGCCGGACTCCATGCGCTGGAGGTCGAGAAACTCGTTGATGAGGTTGGTAAGGCGTGTGGCTTCCTTCTCGATGATGCCGAGGAAGTGCTGGCGCTTCTCCAGAGGGTATTCGCGCTTAAGCATCAGTTCGGCGAATCCCTTCAGGCTGGTGAGGGGCGTACGCAGCTCGTGGCTGACGGTACTGACCAGCTTGTCCTTGACCTGCTCGGCGCGCCTGCGTTCCTCGACTTCCAGATGTAACTCGTCGTTGAGCCGCTCCAGGTCCGCGGTGCGCTCCAGTACCCGTTGCTCCATCTCGTCTCGCGCTCGCCGCAAATCGGCCACGGATCGCTTCCGCTCGATCACCCGGCCAAGCTGGACTCCGATCTGCTCCATGACGTCCAGCAGCCCGGCGTCGGGTTCCTTGGCATCCTCGGCAAAGAACTCCAGCACGGCCACGACTTTCTTGCCGATCAGCACGGGAAACGCGAATGCAGCCTTGATCCCGCAAGCTGCGGCGACCCGGGAATAAGGGGGATCTTCTTCCCGGGTCATATCGAGAGCCCATTCCGGCCGGCCCGAATCGAGCACCCGGCCGCGCAAGCCGGTCCACGGCGCAGAACGGTCGGCCTCGGCCAGTTCCATGATCTGCTGGAAGCGCGTTGGATTTCGCACGTGCAGGATATTTGTCGGGATGGCCATGGTCGGCGCGATGCCGGCCAGGGACACGTAACCGATGGGCCAGCCGGTCTGTTCGCAAACGGCGTCCAGGGACAGTTGGAAGGCTTCGTCCAGCTTGTCGGACTCGTTGGCGGCGAACGTGACGACCTGGAGCATTTCCATTCGCCTGATCCGCCGGCGATTCTCCTCCTCGACCCGCTTCTGTTCGGTCATGTCGCGGATCACCAGCACGGCTGCGTCCTGTTGGCCTCGAACAACCAGCGGCGAAGAGTGGATCTCGAGGATTCGCGGGCGCTCCCCGGCGGCATACTCGTAGGTGCGCATCAGGTGCGTTCCCTCGCGCAGGACGAGGCTGACGGGGTGGGCTTCGAGCGAGATCTCGGCGCCGCGCTGGCGCAGCGGCAGCAGGTCGACGACATTGGCTCCCAGGACCTGGATGCGGGGCCGCCCGATCAGGGCGTCGAAAGCGGTGTTGCACCACTGGAGGCGCCCTTCCGGGTCGGTCCAGGCGAGGGCATCGGAAATGGAGCCGAGGGCCAGCTCCATTCTGCCCAGCGTGCCGCGGAGCCGCTCGATCAGGGAATCGGCATCAACCGCCATCCAATTACCACACTTCGCCTTCCCGCGGGCTGACTGTGGCCGTGAATGCCCAGCGTCCTTCCCTCTCCTGGGCAGAGATCCGCAGCTCGGCCTTCAACTCGGTACCGTCGTGCCGGCGAACGGGAAGCGGGAGGGGCTGGTTGAGCAGGGCCCCCACCCCGGTCGACAGGAAGCGGGAAAAGCCGAGATTATGCGAGTCCTGGAACCGCTCGGGGATAATGGCCGTCAGCGGCCGGCCGATCAGTTCTTCCGGGCGCCAGACCAGGAGATCCGCCAGACTTCTGCTGACATGGATGATCAGCCCGTCCTCGTCTACAGATACGCAGTGGGTAGAATCAATTGTCGTCATGTTTGCACCAATATCCTTCGCACCTTCTCCAACAGCTCGGTCGGGCTGAAGGGCTTCACGATGTAATCGGAGACCCCGGCCTCGCGACCTGCCTGCTGATCCGACTCCTGGCTCTTGGCGGTCAACAGGATTACAGGGGTGCCGGATAGGGCCTCATCCGCGCGTATGGCCGCGGTTACTTCGACTCCTGTCATGCCCGGCATCATCCAGTCCAGCAGGACCAGGTCGGGAAGGTGCTCGCGCGCCATTTCCAGGGCTTGGGACCCGTTTTCGGCTTCCATGATTTCGTACTCTTCGTCTTCCAAAGTGGTATGAACCAGGAGCCGGAGATTGTCTTCGTCGTCGGCCAGAAGAATTTTCCTCAACCTTCCTCCCCCAACCTTATCGGCGATGTTGCTCGTGATTATGAAATCAGCCCGTGCCTGCCGATACGAGTCTCGATGGTACTGGAACATATCCTTGTCGTCGAAGACGATCCTTCCATCGGCGAGTGTCTCCAACAGATTCTTGAGGCTAACGACTACAAGGCGACCTGGGCACGATCGCCGCAGCAAGCCATCGACACGGTCTGCCAACATCCGCCCAACCTGGTCCTGATGGACATCAACCTGGGGGCGGAAATGGATGGCGTGGATACGGCCATGGAGCTAAGCAAGCTCGGCCGGATTCCGATTGTGTTTCTGACGGCCAATTCCGACAGCAACACCGTCCGCCGGGCGGGGAAGAGCAACCCGATGGCCTTCCTGGTGAAACCGTTCGACGTGGAAGAGGTACTGAACACGATACAGATCAGCCTGAAGAGCTTCCGGACCCAGCAGGAGGTGCGCAAGAAGGCGTCGGTATTGGATCCCGGTTACGATCACGAGCGAGACGGGCTGATATTCCTCAAGCCGGGAGGAGTAATCAGCTCAATGAATCCGCATGCCCAGGTCTTGACGGGTCTGATGGGGGAGCCGGCCGCCGGGAAGACGCTGCAAGACGTGCTGCAAGTGCTGGACTCCGAGGGGCAGGATATTACCGGCGAGGTCTGCTCGAAGGCGTTCTCGGATACGGAATGGGCGGCGTTGACTCACGCGGTGCTGGTGGTCACCCCCAGCGGGCATGCGGTCGATCTGCGGATGAGGGTGTTTCGAACAGGCGCATCCGAAGAGGTAGGGCTGGTGATGATGGGTCTGGATGCCGCCCTCGGCGAGACCGCCGGTCAGCTCCACGAAGAGGCCGAGAAAATCGACGAGGACCCGCTGACCGGGCTGCCGAGCCGGGTGGAGGCCGAGAAGCGGTTGATCGCCGGGGCGGGATTGGCCGAGGATACACACGTGGCGGTGCTGGTGGTGGACCACCTGGAGCGGTTGAGGAAGCGTTTCGGGGGAGTGGCCACGGATCGGGTCTTGTTCGCCTACAGCCAGCACCTGGCGCAGAACGTGTCGGCTAATTTCGGCCTGTACCGTTGGGGGGGAGCGTCCTTCGTGCTGATCCAGCACAAGCCCGATCCGCTGTTGGAGGTGCAGTGGGAAATCAAGCGGCTGGCCACGACCCCGCTGGTCTACCATCTACAATTATCCGAACGCAGCGCCATGCTGCGGCTGACGGCGACCTGGACGGTGATCTCACAGGAAGCACGCAGCCTGACAGGACCGATTGACGCCTTCGTAAACGCCGAGGCTGACCGCCAGGCGTGAACCCGGGACCGGGTAATGGGGTTTCGGGATACGTTTCGGGATACACTGTGGTTTCATGGCCGGCATCAGCGCGCAGAAAGGATCGGGGCTCGTTCTCCAGGAGAGAGCCGGCAGCGGGCTAGTCCCGACGCCGGCGGCGCTCGCTGAACGGCCGGCGATCCGCGAGTGCCTCCAATGGTTTCGCCGCGAGCGGCAGTGGATTAACGAACAGCACCTGGCGTTGTGCCGGATCCCGGCGGCCACGTTCCGCGAGCAGGAACGCGCCGCTTGGATGCTGGACCGGTTCCGCGATATAGGGTGGCCGGCGCGGCTGGATCGGGCGGGCAACGTCATCACCGGCCCGGGCGGCGGGCGGGAAGGTCCCTTCGTCGCGTTGACCGCGCACCTGGACACGGTGCTCGCTCCGCGGCTTGCCGGCGACATCACCGTCGAGGGCGATGGGAGATTCCATGGCCCGGGAGTTTCCGACAACGGGGCAGGGCTGGCGGCCCTGCTCGCCATCGCCCGTGCGATGCGCGCGACGCTCGCGAGCGAGGAGTTCGCGCTCCCGCCTCTGTTCATCGCCAACGTCGGCGAGGAAGGAGAGGGCAACCTGAGCGGCATGCGCTATCTGTGCCGGCCAGGGGGCCTGGGAGCCAGGGCCAGGGCCTTTCTCGTGCTGGACGGACCGGGCTCGGACCACGTGACCTGCCGCGCGCTGGCCAGCCGGCGGTTCGAGGTTTCCCTGAACGGCCCGGGCGGCCATAGCTGGAGCGACTACGGAATCGGCAATCCCGTTCAGGCGATCAGCCGCGCGGTGGCGCTGTTTTGCGAGAATCGCCTCGCCGCCAACGGCGGCCCGCGGAGCTCGTTCAACTTCGGCACCATCGAGGGCGGGACCAGCGTGAACTCGATCCCGGTAAGCGCGCACGCCAAGGTGGACATTCGCTCGGAGAGCATCGAGCGGGTGGACGAGCTGTCGCAGCTTCTGGCGGCCGCCGTGGAGCGGGCCGTCGAAGTCGAAAACGACCGCTCGAGCGGCGGCAAGGTCAGCGCGCGCATCCGCGAGATCGGTATGCGTCCCGACGGCCAGCTCGCCGAAGGCGCCCCGCTGCTGGCCTGCCTGCGCGCCGTGGACGCGTACCTGGGAATCCGCACGCGCCTGGACTGCGCCTCCACCGACGCCAATATTCCACTCTCGCTCGGCATGGCGGCGGTCTCCCTCGGCGCCGGCGGGCAGGGCGGCGGCGCGCACACACCCTCCGAATGGTTCGACCCGGAAGGAAGGGAACCGGGTCTCCAGCGCATCCTGCTGACGATGTGCCTGCTGATGTCGGAGAACGACGCGCGCGGGGCCCCGGAGCGCCGCTGATTCCGCCCCGTACCTGTCGATGAAGCGACGGCGCGCGGACCTCGCCCTGGCGGGGGTCACCTGCATCTGGGGCGCCACCTTTACGCTGGTCAAGGACGCGCTCCAGGACAGCTCGACGCTGCTGTTTCTGGCGATGCGGTTCAGCCTGGCCGCCGTGGTGCTGGCGCTTGTGTTTCGCAGGCCGGCCGCGCGGCCTGCCCCATCCGGTCCGCCAACCGGCAGAGCCCTTTTTCCCGGTGTGCTGGCCGGGCTCTGCCTGTATGTCGCCTATTGGCTCCAGACCGCCGGTCTGCGATTCACCACTCCCTCCAAGTCCGCCTTCCTGACCGCGCTGTGCGTGGTGATGGTACCTTTGCTCGCCGCGGCCGTCTATCGTGTATGGCCGAGTCCCTCCGAGGGCTTGGGCGTGGCGACGGCTACCGCCGGCATGGCCCTGCTGACGCTGCCAGGCTTCGGCGTCCAGGTGAATCCAGGAGACCTGCTCACGGTGGGCGCGGCGTTCGGGTTCGCGGTGCACGTGATGGTGGTGGGTCATTTTTCCCCGACGATCGGCTTTGAGCGGCTCAGCGTCGTGCAGATCGCCACGGTGGCGGCGTTGACGCTGGCATCGTTCTGGTGGGCCGAGCCCGTGATGGCGCGGTGGAGCGTGCGGCTGGCGTTCGCCGTGCTTGTGACGGGACTGCTGTGCACCGCGCTGGCGTTCACGGTTCAGGCCTGGGCGCAGCAGCACACCACGCCCACCCGCACGGCGCTCATTTTCACCCTCGAGCCGGTGGCCGCCTGGGTGACGTCCTACCTGGCAGTCGGGGAAGTGCTGCCCGTGCGAGCCGGGATCGGGGCGCTGCTCATCCTGGCCGGGATCCTGGTGGTGGAGCTGAAACCTGGCCGTGCCGGGGGACATCCATGATAGGGAGAAGTCCCGACAGGCCAGGAGGCCTGTCCCACTTGCGATTAGCGGCTATAATGAATTCGTAGAGGCGCTTTGGGAGGCAAACAAACCATGAGTTGGCTGGAGAAGATGCGTCAGCAGAAGCTGTTGTCGGTGAGCCTGCTGCTGTTCACCCTGTCGATCGGTATTCTGATCGGCACTTTGATGAATACCGGAGTTCTGGCGGACAAGAACCAGGTGGCCAAGGACGCCACCCCGCTGGCGATTCCCAGCCCGGTGCAGGTCGCCAGCGAGTTCACCAAGCTGGCCAAGCAGATGGAACCCACGGTGGTCAACATTACGACCGACTACGCGGCTCCTCGAGCGCAAGCCCAGCGCCGCCGGCGCCCACAAACTGAAGAGGAGGGCGAAGAGCAGGTGCCGGACCTGTTCCGGCGGTTCTTCCGCGGCCCGTTCGGTGAATCCGGCCCGCGGATGATGCCGCGGCTGGAGGCGACCGGTTCGGGCTTCATCGTCGATCCGAAGGGCTACATTATCACCAACCACCACGTGGTGGATGGCGCCGACCACATCAAGGTCCGCCTGATGGGCGACCAGACCGAGTACAAGGGGAAGCTGATCGGCTCCGACGTCGAAACCGACCTTGCGGTCATCAAGATCGACGCCGCCGGGGCGCTGCCGACGGCCAAGATCGCCAACTCCGACTCGGTCCAGGTGGGCGACTGGGCGGTCGCCATCGGTTCCCCGTTCGGCCTGGAGACCAGCGTGACGGCGGGCATTGTCAGCGCCAAGGGGCGCGAGGTGGGCCAGCAGTTCCAGAGTTTCATCCAGACCGACGCGGCCATCAATCCCGGCAACAGCGGCGGGCCGCTGTTGAACATCCGCGGGGAGGTGGTCGGCGTGAACACGGCCATCGCCACACAGACCGGCAGCTACAACGGCATCGGATTCGCGCTGCCGATGAATACCGCCGTGAAGGTGTACAACCAGATCATCAAGTACGGCAGGGTGACGCGCGGCTCCATCGGGGTGAGCTGGAACAAGGGCGACACGCGGCCGGAGCTGATGAAAGCGCTCGGCACCGATCACGGCGTGATGGTCCAATCGGTGACGGCCGGGGGTCCGTCGGATAAGGCCGGCATCAAGCCGGAGGACATCATCGTCTCCATGGACGGCAAAAAAGTGAAGGACGGCGACGACCTGGTGCAGCGCGTAGCGGATACCCCGCTCGGCAACAAGGTGACCATCACCGTGGACCGAGGCGGCAGGAAGATGGACTTGGCGGTGGTGGTGGCCGACCGCAGCGAGGTCTTTAAGGACGATCCGCGGTTCGCGAGCTCGCGGCGGCCGGAGGAGCCTCCGCGCGGGGAAGTCACGCAGGCGCGCTTCGGCATGCTGGTGCGCAACCTGCAAGTCTCCGAGCGGGAGGAGATGAAGATCGAGGGAGAGCGCGGGGTGATCATCACGCGCGTGGAGAACGACTCGTTCGCCGAGGAGGTCGGCCTTCAGGAGCGCGACGTGGTTCTTTCGATCAATCGCCAGCCGGTTGGCTCGGTGGACGACCTGAAGAAGATCCAGACCACGCTGAAGCCCGGAGACGCGGTGGCGTTCCGCGTGATGCGCGCGTCGCTGGCCGTCGTCGGCGGCGCGCGTGATCTGCGCCCGCAATTCCGGACCTTCTACCTCGCCGGTACGCTGCCGGCAACCCAGTAGCGGCGCGCGGCGGGGGCGTCATGGCCGTTTTTCGGCTGGTGAGCTGTCTTTTTCTCGCGGCGCTCGTGGCGATCCCGGCGTCGCCTGCCAAGAAAGCTCCGGCCAGGAAATCCACACCGGGCGCTTCGGCGCGGGCGAAGCCGGGCGCAAAAAAGGCGACGTCTTCCCGCCGCTCCCGGACGGCGCGCCTCCCCAGCTACCGGCTCGGCCAGCAGCAGCCCACCAGGGAACGCTACCAGGAGATCCAACAGGCGCTGGTGGACCGCGGCTACTTGCCCGGACCTGCTACCGGCGACTGGCGCGCGGAGTCGGCCGAAGCTCTGAAGCGCTTCCAGCAAGACCAGAACCTGAGGGCGGACGGCAAGCTGCACTCGCTGGCGCTGATCGCGCTCGGCCTGGGACCGAAACGATCCCCGGCGAGCGCGCCGGAGAAACCCCTACAGGGGCTGCCCCCGCCTGGCGGCGGAGTGGCGCCCCACAATCCAGAGGAGCAAACTGTCATGCCGTTTGCTTAGTACTCCTGTTCGGAATTACGATGACGTTATGTTCCCAGACGTGGCGCAGACACTCGTGTCTGCCGCGCCGAGACTCATCTCGGCGCACGGGGCCGCCCAACCAAGCGTCGGCAGGAGTGCCGACGCGGCAGGCTGAGAGCCTGCGCCACGCCAC
>Ga0247727_10001141_pt1 | contig 64788 bp, 50 predicted proteins | sample WisWelCaveWW1625_FD_202498 | JGI IMG/M metagenome (GOLD analysis project Ga0247727, IMG submission 202498) | Biofilm microbial communities from Wishing Well Cave, Virginia, United States - WW16-25 | ecosystem: Environmental > Aquatic > Deep subsurface > Groundwater > Cave microbial mat | place... | reverse complement strand
CAGGATTACGCGACCAGCGGAGCGACGACATTCCACGCCCTGACAGTCGCGGTCGCGCCCACCGGAGGCGGCGTGCTGGAACTGACCGCCGACGGTGACTACGGCGACTCCTCCGAGACGGCGACGGCCGTCGCCGAAGGGCTGACTCTCGGGACCGTGGGGCCGACCGGCATCGACTGCACGGTCGCCCGGAGGACGTTCCCCATCGGCGCGGTCGACCTCGCGGCGCTGGTGGCGGACGGGGTCATCCACGCGGAGGTGCGGAACACATTCAACGTCGACGTATTCTGCGCGGTGAACCGGCACACCCTGCGCCTCTCCTATGCCGGGCCCGTGGACGCTCTGGACTTCGGCGGCTTGTTCGTAGGAGCCTCACGAACCCTGACGCTCGCGGTCAGGAACGACGGCACCGATCTCCTCACCGCCAGCATCGCTCTCGACCACACCGACTTCAGCGCCGACCCGACGAGCTTCAGTCTTCCCGTCGGCGAGAGCCGCGACGTCTTCGTCGTTTTTCACCCCTCACTCCCCACGCTCCTCCAAGGCACGCTCACGCTGCAGACCAACGATCCGGACGAGGGCACGATCACCGTTGCCCTGAGCGGGACCGGCCTGGTGCCGCCCGACATCGCCGTCTCCCCGGCCACCCTCGACGCCGACCTGTTCACCGGTGAGATCGCCACCCGCACCCTGACGATCGAGAACACGGGGCAGAGTGATCTGCTGTTCGCCCTCTCCGTTGCTCAGGTGTCGCCTTTGGATGGTCCCGCGCCGTCGGCGGCACCCGTGACCGCCCAGGAGTACACGGTGCCCGGCCTCCGCGAAGCGGGGGAGAACCATCCCGGAGCCGTGGAGGGGCCGGTTCAGGCGGCCGTGCGCCACTCCGCCGGCTCGGCCCCGGCGTCCGCCGGATCACCCCGGATTCTCGCCTACGCGGACGATGGCAACCGCGCCCCCGGAACCCACTACCTCGACCTGGCGCTGCAACACCTCGGGTTGGGGTACACGGCTTACTACAACGATCCGGATGGGTTCGGCAACGCGCTGCTGACGGGCCCGTGGGACCTCGTCGTGGTGGACCACAACAATTACTACGCTCTCGGGAACTGGTGGAGCGAGATCGAAGATTTCGTCCAGGCCGGGGGACGGGTCCTGATCAGCACGTTCGACATCGATGGATCGAACAGCGAGCCGACGACCCTGTGGAGCAGTCTCGGTCTCGTCCCGCGGAGCGACCTGGGGGTGGCCAGCCAAGTCCACTGGTGGAACCGTGCCCACCGCATCTTCAACACCCCCGAGTCCGTGCCTGACTTTCTCTCGATGAACGAGTACTACACCGACAATGGCGACCGCGTCGAGGCGTCGCCTCCCGCGGGCGCCCCGGCGGGCTTTTCGGTCGCGGCCGCGCCGGACCAGGGCGGCATCACGATCGCGGGGTCCGGACAGGCCATCGTCAACAGCTTCCTCGTCGTGGAGAACAACAGCGACCGGGATGGGGACGGGCGACCCGATGCGGCGGAGCTTCTCGCGAACGAGATCATGTTCCTGCTCCCGAGCTGGCTCAGCGTCGATCCGACTTCCGGCATCGTGCCGGCCGGCGGCCGCCTGGACGTCGTGGTCACCTTCGACGCCACGGGCCTCATCGGTGGCGACTACGACGCCGACCTCGTCGTCTCGAGCAACGACCCGGACGAGTCCGAGGTCGTGGTCCCCACCCACCTCCACGTCACCGGCACTCCCGAGATCTCGGTCTCCGGCGAGATCGTGACCCTGGAGTCCGTGCAGGATTATGCGACCAGCGGAGCGACGACTTTCCACGCCCTGACAGCCGCGGTTCCGCCCGCCGGTGACGGCGTGCTGGAGCTGATCGCCGACGGCGACTACGGCTTCTCCTCCGAGACGGCGACGGCCATCGCCGAAGGGCTGACTCTCGGGACCGTCGGGTCGATCGGCAGCGACTGCACGGTCGCCCGGAACACATTCACCATCGGCGCGGTCGACCTCGCGGCGCTGGCGGCGGATGGGGTGATTCAAGTGCAGGTGCAGAACTCATTCTTCGTGGACGCGTTCTGCGCGGTGAACCGGCACACCCTTCGCCTCTCCTATTCCGGACCCACGGGCGCTCTGGACTTCGGCGCCCTGTTCATCGGCCTGACCAGCACGATCACGATCGTCATCCGGAACGACGGCACCGACGTGCTGTTGGTGACCGGCATCACGGTGGACGACCCTGCCTACGTCCTGGACGCCTCGAGCATCACCCTCGCCCCTGGGGAGATCCGTGCGGTCGGCATCACCTTTGCGCCGAATCGCGTGGGGGCCATCCCGGCGACCATCACGATGACGAGTAACGACACGGACGAGGGCACCATCACCATCTCCCTGAGCGGCACCGGCCTGGTGCCGCCCGACATCGCAGTGGCCCCCGAAAGGGTGGACGTAGGGTTGTTCAGCGGAGAGGTCACTGCGCGCACCGTGACGATCGAGAACACCGGCGGCAGCGACCTCCACTTCGAGCTGGCCTTCCGTCCACCCGCGCCGCCCGTCGGGGCGACCGGGGTCTTCCCCGAATCCGGTCCGGTGGTCGGGCTCCGGCCTGAGGCCACCGAGGGCGAGCCGCTCACGAACACCACCTCCCTCGCCCCGGAGGGCTACGTCCCCGCCGAGACCGCCGCCACCTTCACGCCCGGCGCCACGGTGCTGATCATCCAGGACGTCAGGCCGTGGAACACCACCTCCAACGAGCAGATTCTGTCCGCCAACGGCATCGTCCACGACATGATTGGGGCCACGCAGCTGACCGCGACCGATCTCTCTGCCTACAAGCTCGTCATCGTGCCGAGCGACCAGCCGACCTCGTACTACAGCACCCTGGCCGGGCGTGCCGCCCAGTTGGGTGACTACGTCGCCTCGGGTGGTGTGCTGGAGTTCCACGCCGCCGGATGGGGATGGTCGAGCGGCGACGCCTCCCTGGTCACCCTGCCGGGAGGGATGCGCATTCATCAGTTCAGCGCGGATACGAACGGCGTGCTGGCGCCCGCTCACCCCCTGATGGCCGGCGTGCCGGACCCGTTCTCCGGGTTCCCGAGCCACTCCTATTTCTCCAGCATCCCCGCCAACGCCGACCACATCGCCCACGACGGCACGGGACGGACCAACCTCGTGGTCTACCAGTTCGGTCGTGGCACCGTCGTCACCGGCGGCCAGACTTTTGAGTACGGCTACGCCAACGGCCTTCACCCCGGCATCATCCTGCGCAACATGATTCCGTACGCCCACGACCTGACTTCGGATTGGCTCCTGGTCGATCCTGTCTCCGGCATCGTCCCGCCCGGCGGCAGCCTGGATGTTGTGGTCACATTCGACGCCACGGGCCTCATCGGTGGCGACTACGACGCCGACCTGGTGGTCTCGAGCAACGACCCGGACGAGTCCGAGGCCGTGGTCCCCACCCACCTCCACGTCACCGGCGCCCCCGACATCTCGGTCTCCGGCGAGGTCGTGACCCTGGAGTCCGTGCAGGATTACGCGACCAGCGGAGCGACGACATTCCACGCCCTGACCGCCGCGGTCGCGCCCACCGGAGGCGGCGTGCTGGAACTGACCGCCGACGGTGACTACGGCGACTCCTCCGAGACGGCGACGGCCGTCGCCGAAGGGCTGACTCTCGGGACCGTGGGGCCGACCGGCAGCGACTGCACGGTCGCCCGGAGGACGTTCCCCATCGGCGCGGTCGACCTCGCGGAGCTGGTGGCGGACGGGGTCATCCACGCGGAGGTGCGCAACTCACTCAACGTGGACGTGTTCTGCGCGGTGAACCGGCACACCCTGCGCCTTTCCTATGCCGGGCCCACGGACGCTCTGGACTTCGGCGCCATGTTCATCGGCTTGACCCGCACGATCACGATCGTCATCCGGAACGACGGCACCGACGTGCTGTCGGTGACCGGCATCACGGTGGACGACCCTGCGTATGTCGTCGACGCCTCGAGCATCACGCTCGCCCCTGGGGAGAACCGTGCGGTCGGCATCACCTTTGCGCCGAACCGTGAGGGGGCCATTCCGGCGACCCTGACGATGACGAGTAACGATCCGGACGAGGGCACGATCACCGTTGCCCTGAGCGGGACCGGCCTCATCCCGCCCGACATCGCCGTCACCCCAACCACCCTCGACGCCGACCTGTTCACTGGCGGGACCATCACCCGCACGCTCACCGTTGTCAACTCCGGCGGCAGCGACCTGCCCTTCGACGTCGAGGTCGCGCTGGTACAGTCACACTCCCTGGCTGCCGGGACCAGCCTCGAGGCGATCCTCGCCGGCCTGAACGCAAACTTCGCGGCGGTCACCAGCGTCATCCCGAACCGCTTCAACTTCTCCGAGGGCGAGACCGGGACCTTCATAAGCGATGGCGGCAATGACATGTACGACGGGGGCAATTTCCTCGACACCAACCTCGGAGCTCCCCTCGACTATTCCAACGATGTCATCCGCGCCGACGCGCGGCTCGGCCCCGGCGGCCGCTACTTCACGCGCAAGTATCCCGGCCTGTTCGTTATGGTCGCGGACCTCGAGGGCATCGACTCGTTCTCCATCCTGGGCAATCTGGGGGCCGACGGCGCCGGGAGCGTGGACGGCACCATTCTTGAGAAGCAGCAGTTCGGCGTCACGTACCGCGGCTTCGTGAAGCGGGTTTTCAATGCCTTCGACCCGTCGGTGAACCACCTCGTCATCCTCGCCGACTCCCCCAACGCAGGCCATCAGTTCCATCCCAACACCGACGATGACTACCATCGAGTGTTCGGCCTGGCCACGAGCCGGCGTTTGTACTATCTGCTCTACGCCGGACAGAACGGGTCGTACATCAACAACCAGGCCACGTTGAGCATCATGAACGCCTTCCTGGAGACGGCGCACCCCCAGCCGACATGGCTTACGGTCTCGCCCTCCTCAGGTACGGTGCCTCCAGGCGGCAGCGCGGATCTGGCGGTCACCTTCGACGCCAGGGACCTCACCGGTGGCGACTACGGCGCCGACCTCGTGGTCGTCAGCAACGATCCGGACGAGTCCGAGGTCGTGATCCCCGCCCGCCTGCACGTGACCAGCGCCCCGGACATCAACCTGTCCCCCGACCGTCTCGACTTCGGGACCCTCTTCATCGGCGCCTCCCGGAGACTGACGCTCACGGTCAGGAACGACGGCATGGATGTCCTGATCGCCGGCCTGGAGACCGACCTCCCGGACTTCAGCGCCGACCGGGCGAGCCTCAGCCTGCCCATCGGCGCGAGCCGCGACGTGACGGTCACCTTCCGCCCTACCCTCCCCGGGCAGTTCCAGGGCACCCTCACGATCCAGAGCAACGACCCGGACGAGGGCATCATCGCCTTCCCTCTGACCGGCACCGGCCTCATCCCGCCCGACATCGCCCTCTCCCCGGCCGCCCTCGACGCCGACATTTTCATGGACGTGACCGCAACCCGCTCCCTGAGCGTGCTCAACTCCGGCGGCAGCGACCTGACCTTCCAGGTCGGGTTCGTGTTCGGTCAGCCGTCCTGGATGACCATCGCGCCGTACTCGAACATCGTGCCTCCGGGGGAGCGCACGGACCTCGCGATCACGTTCCACGGCGGAGGTCTCCTTCCGGGCACCTACGGGACGATTCTGGGAGTAGGGAGCAACGACCCGGAGACACCGCTGATCCAGGTTCCGGTGACCCTCAGGGTCCTGGCCGACGAGGACCGGGACGGGATCCCCGATCCGGTCGACAACTGCCCGGGCGTGCCGAATCCGCTCCAGGAAAACCGCGATGACGATGTGCTGGGCGATGCCTGCGACAACTGCCCGACGGCGAGCAACCTGGACCAGGTGGATGCGGACGCGGATGGGGTCGGTGACGCCTGTGACAATTGCGCGTTCCTGTTCAATCCCGCCCAGGAAGACGCTGATTCCGACCTCGTCGGCGATGGCTGTGATAATTGCGTCTCGGCCCCCAATGCTGACCAGGCGGACACGAACCAGGACGGGTCGGGAGACGCCTGCCAGCCGATTCTGATGCTCCATGGAGTCGTCGAAGACGGTGGCGAGATCCTGGAGGTGCGGGCGGAGGCCCACGACCCGCAGGATGACCCACTCCATGGCAACCTGGAGGTCTTCGGAGAGCAGGAGTTCGTGCTGCCGGAAACCCTCGACTGCGCACTGGGATTCTTCCCGGATGGAGTTCCCGGCGAGGGAATCGGGTTCGTTTTCGGGACGGTCGGTGAGGCCTACCTGTTCGACCTGGACAGCAATCTCGGCTGCAACGACGCGAATCTCGACTTCCTGCTTGCGACGGGCGCCTGCGATCTGCCGCTCGGCCCCTTCGAGTCCCTCCTCCCTCTCGCGTCGATCGTTCCTCCGGCCGAGATCTGTGTGCGGAGGTTCGATGGATCCGGCGTCCCGCAGACACTCACCTTGGTCGAGTACGATCTGGGCTCCATCACCCTTCTGGGAGGCGGAGGTTCCATGATGAGGATCGACTTCGCCATGGAGCTGCCGCGCCAAGTGGTCCTCGGCGGTCTCGAGAGCGGTTCCGCCTACAGGCTGGCGATCACCGTGACCGATGGTTCAACGAGGCCGGTGACCGCCGGGGCGGCCTTCCTCTACCAGGGCGAGACCCTGCTGGAGATCAACAATCCGCCACGCGCGGTGCCGGCGGCCCCGGGCGCGCCCGAGTGCGATCGACCGGGCGGCACGGCGCTCATCCTTGACGGCAGGGCGTCGGAGGATCCCGACTCCCGCCCTGGCACGCAGGACGACCTGGTGGGATTCGATTGGCTCCTTGACCCCGGACTGCCCGGCGAGGCGCTCCTCGGAACGGGCCCCGTCCTGCCGCTGACCCTGCCGCTTGGAGCGCACAATATCGGGCTCCGGGTGACGGATACGATGGGAGAAACGGACATCGACACCATCCTCGTGACGGTCCGGGACACCACGCCGCCCGCTCTGGCATGTCCGGGGCCGGCGACCCTCGAGTGCGCCGGCCCGGATGGGGCGCAGGCGACCCTGCTGGCGACGGCGTCCGATGCCTGCGACCCGGATCCGCGGATCGAAAACAATCGGACCCCCAACGGCGGCGACGGTTCAGGGCTCTATCCCCTGGGGACGACGCCGGTGATCTTCACGGCCGAGGACGCGTCGGGGAACGTCGTGAGCTGCGAAACGATTGTGAGCGTGGAGGACACCCTACGTCCCACACTCGAACTCGCCGCCGGCCCGGCGATCCTCTGGCCGCCGAACCATACTCTGCGGCCGGTCCGGATCTCGTGGCAGGCACAAGAGCTGTGCGATCCCGATCCGTCCGTCGTGCTCCTGGAGGCGACCAGCAGCGAGCCCGAAGACGCCCCCGGGAACGGGGACGGGCAGACGCTGATCGACATCTCCGGTCTCGACCCGATGACTCCGGACGGCGGGATCCTGCTCCGGGCCGAGAGATCCGGAACGGGGGCCGGGAGGATCTACAACCTGACGTACCAGGCGATCGACGCCTCGGGGAATGTCCGCATCGAGGCGGCGGTAGTGCAGGTGCCGCACGACATGGGCGGGCCGCTGGAGCCGATGACGCTGCACGTCGAGTCGATGTCGGTGGATGGAAAGGTGAAGGTCACGTGGCCATCCGTCCCCGGGGCGCAGACCTACGATGTGATCGTCGGCGATCTGTCGGCCCTCCGGGTGGTGGGCGACGTGCTCTCGGTCGGATCGGTGCGGGTCCTGGCCCGTGGCACCGACAAGACGCTGGTCCAGGAAAGCCCGGACTTCACGGTGCCGGCACCCGGCCAGGCGTTTTTCTACCTGGCGCAGCCGCGTGACGAGTACGGCGGCGCCGGATACGGCACGGAGTCGGTGCCCTGGCCGAGGATCCCGGACTCCTGCGAAGGTGGCTGTCCGTAGCCGGGCCGTTGCATCTTTCCGGGAAAAGTGGCAAGAAGGGGCGCCCACGACGGTGACGCGGCCGGGAGGACTCATGCCATCGAGGACCAGCTTTCCACCGGTTTTCTGGGTGGCGAACTCCATCGAGGTGCTGGAGCGCTTCTCCTATTACGGCATCTACATGGGTTTCGGCATCTACATGGAGTACCTCGGCTACACCAAAGCACAGCTCGGGATCGTGCAGGGGATCTTCCTGCTGTTCTCCTACGTCATCCCGGTCATCTCCGGCACGTTCGCGGATCGATTCGGCTTCAAGAAAGTCCTGATCATCTCCTACCTGGCCTACCTGCCGTCGGTGCTCCTGCTGCTGATCACGCGCAGCTACTCCGGGCTGGCGCTGACGATGCTGAGCATCGGGCTGGCCGCCGGCATCTTCAAGCCGCTGATCTCCGGCACCGTGCGGTCGGTCTCGGACAAGACGAACAAGACCCTCGGCTTCGGCATCTTCTACGCCATGGTGAACGTCGGCGCCACCTTCGGGCCGATCATCATGGGAAGGCTCCGGGCCGTCTCCTGGAACCACGCCTTCATCGCCGCGGCGATCGGCATCGGCGCCATGCTCGTCATCACGATCCTCTTCTACAAGGAGCCGCCCCGCGAGCTGCAGTCGATCACCCTCAAGGACAAGTTCAAGGACATCTACGTGGCCCTGGCGGACTACCGGTTCTCGCTGTTCCTGCTGGTTCTCGGGGTGTTCTTCTGGATCCCCTTCTGGTCGTTCTTCAACCTCCTGGCGATCTACGTCGACCGGAACCTCGACACGGCGCGGCTCTACCTCGACATCCGGGCCGTGCTTGGGACGGCGGTGGCCAATTTCATCTCCCACGTCGACGAGAGCGGGGTGCGGCGGATCCTGGGCGAGACGATTTCCCACGACGGCTACGTCATCATGATCTTCCAGATCCCGATCTCGAACGCCATCGCGAAGCTCAAGGCGCTGCCGACTTTCATGCTGGGCCTGTTCATGAGCGGGGCCGGGTTCGTGATGCTGGCCGTCGCCCTGCTCGGCCCGCCGTCGCTCGTGTTCGTCGGCATCGCGCTGTTCGCGATCGGCGAGATGCTCGCGTCGCCCAGGATCCAGGAGTACATCACCTGGATCGCTCCCAAGGAGAAGGCCGGGCTCTACATGGGCACGAATTTCCTGGCGACCGCCGTGGGCGCCTTCCTGAGCGGCCCGATCTACACGACGCTCTACGGGTATGTCCGCGAGCTGGGCCACCCCGAGTACGTCTGGTACGCCCTCGGCGCCCACATGGTGGCCGGAGTATTGGCGATCTGGCTGTTCACCAGGACGATCGGCGAGTTCAAGGAGCTCGAGGCGTAGGCGACACCCCTGGTGGCGAAGCTCCGGACGGCCATCGGCTACTCACTGCTGATCCTCGCCACCATCGGCGTCTTCCTGTTGATCAGGGCGCATGGCGAGACGCTGGTCGCGCCGCCGTCCTCCACGGCCGATCGGGTCGTGGCGGCGACCGCCGGCGCCGGCGACCTACTGCGCCACGTCCTCATCGCCCTCGCGGCGGTGATCATCATGGGTCGGCTCCTGGCAAGAGTCCTCGCCTACATGGGCCAGCCCCCGGTGATCGGCGAGGTGCTCGCCGGCATCCTCCTGGGGCCGTCTCTCATCGGAGAGCAGGCCTCCGCGCTCGTCCTCCCCGCCGCGGTCGCGCCGGTGATCGGCGTGGTCGCCCAGCTCGGCATCATTCTCTACATGTTCATCGTCGGCCTGCAGCTCAACGCCGGCCTGCTCAAGCACCGAGGGCACGCCGTGGTCGCGACGTCCCACGCCAGCATCAGCCTGCCCTTCGTGCTCGGGGCGCTCCTCGCCTTGTATCTCTATCCCCGGCTCTCCAACGACGGGGTCCCTTTCACCAGCTTTGCCCTGTTCCTGGGCGTGGCGCTGTCGATCACAGCGTTCCCCGTCCTGGCGCGAATCCTCTCGGACCGCGGCCTGAGCCGCACCGACCTGGGCGTTCTCGCCCTGAGCTGCGCCGCCATCGACGATGTGACGGCCTGGTGCCTGCTGGCGTTCGTCGTCGGCGTCGCCAAGGCCCAACTCGGCGACGGGTTGCTCGTCCTCGGCTGGACCATCGCCTACATCACCGCCATGCTGGCGATCGCCCGGCCGTCGCTGCGCCGGCTGACCGCGGCGCACGGGCAGGAACGGCTTCCCCAGGGTGCGGTCGCGGCCGTCTGCCTGGCGCTGCTCCTCTCCGCGCTCACCACGGAGCTCATCGGCATCCACGCCATCTTCGGCGCCTTCCTGCTGGGCGCGGTGATTCCCCACGACAGCGCCGTGGCGCGCGCCTTCAGCGCGCAGCTGGAGCCGATCGTCACCGTCCTCCTCCTGCCGGCCTTTTTCGCCCTGACCGGCATGCGGACGCGCATTGACCTGGTCTCGGGAGCTGAGGAGTGGCTGCTTTGCGGGCTCATCATCGTGGTGGCCACGCTGGGAAAGTTCGGCGGCACCGTCCTGGCGGCCCACCTCACCGGACAGAGCCTGCGCGACGCGGCATGCCTCGGGACCCTCATGAACACGCGCGGGCTCATGGAGCTGATCGTCGTCAACATCGGGCTGGACCTCGGGGTCATCTCGCCGACTCTCTTCACGATGCTCGTGGTGATGGCGCTGCTGACCACGGTGGTGACGTCGCCGGTGCTGCGATGGCTGCTTCCGGCTTCTAGTAGAAGCGCCGTCCCTGCAGGTCCCTGAGGCGGACCAGCGCCGCCTCCTTGAGCCGCTCCGACCTCCTGCGGCGCAGGCTGTCGGGCCAGCCGGCGAGGCCGGCGCAGAGGGCCGCCAAGAAGACATCGGGCCGGGCCGTTCTCACCGCCTCGGCAAGAAAGTAGGCGCTCCAGGCGCAGGTCTGCGTCGCCACCATCCTCCACGGCAGGTAGCGCGGGCTGATCCGGAGCTTGTTGCGGTAGAAGTAGAAGAGCCGGCGCCAGGAAGGCCGTGCCGCCCGGGACAGGCCGTGCAGGACGACGACCTCGGGCCGGTAGTAGATCCGGAAGCCGCGTCCGATGGCCCGGTACGAGAAATCGAGCTCCTCGAATCCGTAGATGAGCGATGGGTCCATGCCGCCGACCGCATCGAGCACGGTCCGCCGCACGGCGCAGCCCGCCGCGATGAAGTAGGTCGTCTCGAACGGCTCCCCGGCGCGATCCTTCCTGCGGCCCGGGATCTCGAAGGAACGGGAGCGCCGGGTGGCCGGATCGAGGAGCCGGAACGCGATCGCCCCCGCCTCGGGCTGCGCCGCGAAGGCGCCCCTCACGCGCCCGAAGAACTCAGCGTCCTCGACCCGCGTGTCGTCGTCCAGGAAGACCAGGATGTCGCCCTTCGCGGCGGCGGCCCCGGCGTTGCGCCCCGCCGGCGCGCCTCGGTTCCGGCCGTTCTCGATCATCCTGACCGCGGGAAACCGCCCCCGGACGGCCGCCGGCGTGCCGTCGGACGAACCGTTGTCCACGACGGTGATGTCATCGCCCTCGCCCGCCTGGCCCGCGAGATCGCCGATCAGGGCGAGGACCTCCTCCCGGCGGTTCATGGTCACGATGATGACGCTGATGGCGGGCATCGGTTCGAGCGGTGGAGTCTAGCCATCGACCCTGCAAAACGCAATGCTGCTAAGATGCGCCCGGGCCCGGCCCGGCCGGCGCCGGACGACACGGGCCCGCCGCATGATCCCTTACCACGAAGAGAACCTGCTGCTCCGTTTGCTCGGTGGCGCGCCGCCCGCCGTCGCGGGAGCGGAGCCGGTCGACGCCGCGCGCTTCGTCGAGCTGTGCCGGCGCCATGGCGTGGCCGGGATGGCCCGGGAGGCGATGGCCCACGGCCAGGCCACCTGGCCACCGTCCATCCAGGAGGGTCTGAAGCAGGTCGCCCGCAAGACCCTGGTGGACAATCTTGCCCTGCTGCGGGCGCTGCGCGAGGCCGCTGCGGCGCTCGACGAGGCGGGGATCGATTTTATCCTCCTCAAGGGCGTCAGCCTCCTCGGCTTCCTCTACCCGCAGATCGAGCAGCGGCCGATGACCGACATGGATCTCCTGATCCATGAAGACGACTGGCCCTCGGTCTCCGCGGCCCTGAAGCGGCGCGGCTGCGCGATGCCGGGCCCCGAGTCCGAGAAGAGCCTCGGGGAGGACTGGTACAACCAGCTGGTCGAGATTCCGGGCACACCGCCCTGCTCGCTCGAGATCCACTGGAACCTGGAGTCGATCGAGCGTAGCCGTATCGACCCAACCGTCCTGTTCCGCGACGCCGTCCCGTGCGTCATCGAGGGGCGCTCCTACCTCAGGCTGGGCGACGATCACCTCTTCCTCCACCTGGCGGTCCACATGGCGCATCATTACGAGTCGCCTTCCCTCCACTGGGCCGAGGACATTCGCCGCCTCCTGCTCCAGGGCGCCCTCGATTGGGATCGGATCGAATCCACGGCGACCTCGTGGGGCGTCAGGAACTGCCTGGCCTACAGCCTCGGGTACCTGGAGCAGCTCTTCCCGGGCGCCGTCCCCGGGCCGGGGCGCCGCTTCGGCTGGTCCCCGGCGCGCCGGCTGATCCTGGGAGGACTCGGGGCGACCAACCCCATTCTCCCGCACCGCGATCTGGGGAGAAGCCCGCTCCGTCACGCCGTCAGCATGGTCCTGCTCGACCGATGGCGCGACGCCGCCCGCTACATCGCCCGCCATGCGACCCAGCGCGTGGCCCGGACCCTCGGCCGAGGGCCCGGGCGCGGCGCCCCGGAGTGACTGACGGTTCCGTCATCGGCGAGCCGTAACCTCCTTGTGATCCACGGGTCCTCCGCTCGATACCATCTCGTGATTCGCTTGCCAGTGCAGTTTCCAGGGCCCTACCTTTTCGCCCGGTGGCAGAGGGAGGGGAGGTGCAGACGACGCGCCACTCTGGGAAGAACGCAGTCCGTGAATCTCGGGGTTTGAACAATCACATTCGACGAATCATGGGGAGACCAATGAAGAAGATACTCAGCGTCGCGTTCGTTGCTCTGTTTGCCTTCTCGGTGCCTGCCCTGGCCGGCATCGGCCAGGGGAACGGAGAGATCGGGTTCGACTACGGCAGCACCGACTACGACTCGGACACCGGGCTCGACTCGTCCGACAGCCTCTCCCTGCGGGGCGGCTACTTCATGACCAACCTGTTCCAGGTCGAGGGCCAGTACATGTCGGCGGACTCGAAGACCGAGACGCTCGGCACGGACATCGATGCCTCGACGGATCTCCTGATGGTGAACGGCGTGTTCAACTTCCACCCGAACAAGGAGATCACGCCGTACGTCCTGGTGGGGATGGGCCGGGCGGACGTCACCGTGGACTCGCTTGGCGTCTCGGCTGACGACAGCGGCATGGCCTACCAGCTTGGCGCCGGCAGCCGTTTCTTCTTCGGCAAGAACAAGCGGGCGGCGTTCCGCGTCGACCTCTCGAGGGTCAGCCAGGACACGTTCGACGAGAGCACGACGAACACGACCTTCGCGGGCGGCTTCACCTGGAGGCTCGGCAAGTAAGACCCTCGCCTCCATTCGGGGTGTTTTTCGAAGCCCCGGCTGCCTCGGGCGGCCGGGGCTTTTCTCTTTCAGGCCCGCTTCGGCTCCTGGTTGATGGCGGCGACGACGACACCCACGACCAGCATGCCGATCACGTCGTAGGCGATCTGCTTGACGACGACGGCGCCCGGCCAGGGCTGTATGGCGTAATAGATGAGGTACATCGGAGCCGTCATCAGCACGGCGAGCGCCAGCCCGAAGCGCAGCCCCTGCCCGAGGAACGGCTTCTCCGGCTCGCGCCCCTTGCGGTAGATCCATGTGATCCCGAACGCCATCAGGACGTGCGCCAGAAGCATCCACATGAAGTAGCCCTGCGCCTCCACCTCCGGCCGGAGCAGGTTGGGCAGCTGCGAGTAGTCGCCGTGGAGGAGCATTCCGTGCACCAAAAAGCCGATTCCCATCGACAGGACGAACATCACGACGACCGAGATCCAGAATCGACCGCCCATCGGTTGTCTCCTGTGAATGGCGTCACCGGGCCCCCGGGCGCCGGCGCGGAGTGTAACAGAGAGCCGGCCCCCGGGCGTGGATCGCCCCGCGCCACGATATGATCCCGTCCGTGCACGCGCCCCCGGTCCAGCTGACGATCGTCATTCCGGCGCTGAACGAGGAACAGGCCATCGGCCAGACCATCGAGCGGTGCCAGGCCGCCGGCGGCGAGATCTGCCTCCGCACCGGCGTCACGCGCGTGCGCATCGTGGTGGTCAGCGACGGATCCACCGATCGGACCGCCGCGATCGCCAGAAGCTTCACGGGCGTCGATGTCCTGGAGTTTCCCCGGAACCAAGGCTACGGGGCGGCGATCAAGGCGGGGTGGAGTCACGGCGGAGGGGATCTGCTCGGCTTCCTGGACGCCGACGGAACGTGCGATCCGAAACACTTCATCCCGATGTGCCGGGAGATCCTGGAGAACCACCAGGACATGGTCCTCGGCTGCCGGATGACGGCGGGCTCCAGGATGCCGGCCTTGCGCCGCTTCGGGAACCGGCTGTTCGTGCTGCTCCTCGGCTTCCTCGCCAGGAAGCGCGTCCGTGACACCGCCAGCGGGATGAGGGTCGTCCGGCGGCAGGCCCTGCCGGCCCTTCTTCCTCTGCCCGACGGGCTGCACTTCACGCCGGCGATGAGCGCCCGGGCGCTGCTCGACGACGACCTCAAGGTCAAGGAAATCGACATGGAGTACCACGAGCGCATCGGACGGTCGAAGCTCCATGCGCTCCGGGACGGGCTCCGGTTCCTGAACGTGATCCTCTCGGCGACCGCCTACATCAAGGTCTCGCGCCTCACCGTGCCTCTCATGGGGCTCGTTGCGGCGGCGAGCGCCGTCGTGGTGGCCGGTCCGGCGCTGTTTTACCTCAGGAACCGGCGCCTCGAGGAGTGGATGTTCTACCGCGTAACGCTTTCGGGAATGCTCGTGACCGTCGCGGTGTCCGTTCTCTGCGCGACGGTGATCGCCGAGCACACCATCGCTCTCACCCTGCATCGGTACGGACGGTTCCGGCATGCCACGCGAGGGCTGTGGCGGTACGAGACGCTGCGGCTCCTGGTCCTCGCCGGGTGCGCCCTCTGGATCGCCGGCGCCTCCCTCAACATCGAAGGGGTCGTCGACCTCCTGACGCGGGGCCAGGTGGGCCTCCACTGGTCCAGGGTGATGCTGGGGGCCTTCCTGACCATCCACCTCGCGCAGCTCGTCGGGACGCTCTGCGTCCTGAAGATCATCCGCGCCCTGCACCAGCGGCAGCCGTTCCTGCATCCAGGGCCGCCGGCGGCGCCCGGTGACGAGTGAGCTTCGACCAGCACGCGCACAGCTACGACGACGATCTCCGGAGAGGACTGTCGCTCTCCGGCGAACCCAAGGAGTTCTTCGCCCGGGGCCGTCTCGAGGCGGCGCGCGAGTTCTTCGATCGAACGGGGCTGCGGCCGTCGCGTGTCCTCGAGTTCGGGTGCGGGATCGGAACGAACCTCGGCATCATCAGGGAGCTGTGGCCGCAGAGCGACATCGTGGGTCTCGACTCCTCGCCGGCCTCCCTCGACATCGCCCGCCGCCAGCATGGCGCGGCCGGGATCCGGCTCATGACGCCGGACCGGTACCGGCAGGAGGGGGCCAGCCGGGTCGACTGGGTGTTCTGCAACGGTGTCCTGCATCACGTGCCACGGGAGGACCACCGTGCGGTGCTGCGGGCCATCGAGGAGCTCCTCGAGAGGCGCGGCGTCCTGACGCTCTTCGAGAACAACCCCTTCAACCCCGGGACCCGCCTGGTGATGCGGAGGATTCCGTTCGATCGCGACGCGAGAACGATCAACCCCTACCGGCTGGCGGCCATGCTGCGCTCAGCGGGGTTCGAGGACGTGTCGCTCCAGTTCCTGTTCATCTTCCCGCGCTGGCTGTCCGTATTGCGTCCGATCGAGCCCCGGCTCCGCCGGGTTCCGCTGGGGGCCCAGTACGCCCTGTTCGCGTTCCGGCGCGGGGCCTGAGCCCCCGCCCGCCGTCCCGATCCTGGCCTCGTAGATGGTGTACTGGCCGAAGTCTCCGGCTCGGGCGAAGGCGGCGCGCCCCCGGCGCTCCCCCGAGCCGAACACGAGCGGCGGCGGGGACGGCTCGCTGGGGAGGCAGAGGTAGAGGAACCTCGAAGCGCCCCGCCCGCCGAGGGCCGCGGCCAGCCGCGCGAGGTCCGCGAACGTGGGTGTCAGGAAAAACCTCCTGCGGTCGAAGGCGGCCGCGAGGTCCTCGCTGATCCACTGGCGGGACACGGCGACCACCTCGGAGTCGTGCTTCAAGACGTAGTCCAGGGCCGGCAGGACGCGCGACTCGGTGTCGCTGACGACCCGGTCGCCGCCGAGGACGGTGTTGCGCAGGAAACCCAGCCAGGCGGCCCCTGCCAGGATGGCGAACCCCAGGTAACGGGGCAGGCGCGGCAGCAACACGCTCATCCTCTGCGCCGACAGGCCGGACAGAAGCGCCACCAAAGGCACGAGGATCAAGAGATACCGGGGTCCCCACTGCCGCCCGCCGCCCATCGGCAGAAGCAGCGGAACGACCGGGAGGAAGAGGATCCCAATCGCCAGGAGCGCGCCGAAAGGCCACGCGAGCGCCCGCTTCGGGTCCCGCACGGTGAGAAGCAGGTAGGCGGCCGGGACCAGGACGAGCGGATAGAAGTAGAGGAGATTCCCCGTCAGGGCCGCCAGGGATTCGGGATACAGCGCGAGCCTCTGGCCGGGGGCGTAGGCGATGTGCCGGTAGAACCCCATCGGGTGGCCCGAGAGAATCCAGTTGGCGATGAGGGAGGCCAGGGTGGCCGCGAGCATCGTGCCGGCGAACAGGCCTCGCCACCAGGGCGGACGTCCTCCCCTGTTGAACGGCGCAAAGGACAAAGCAGCGAGGAGGATCACGAAGCAGGCAAGCTCGGGCCGGAACCAGGTGGAGAGGCCTGTCAGGAGACCGGCGCACAGGGGCGCCCACCGGCTCTCGCCCCCTGCCGGCGGCGCGACGACGGCCGCGAGACCGGTGAACGCCAGGGTGACCGCCAGGGTGTGCTCCCAGAACATCGCTGCATAGAGCGTCAGGGGGGAGGCGAACGCCAGCGTGAGGGTGGCCACGGTCATGGCGGCGGCGCCCATCCGGAGCCGCGCGCACAGCGAACGGAAAACGAGCCAGTGGACGAAGAGGGCGAGGGCCGGGATGACGTAGAGCCCCCGGAGCCCGACGAGCCGGTAGAACGGCGCGGACAGCAGCGGAAAGTAGATCGGATACTGGGCGTAGCGGAGGTCTTCCCGCTCGTAGACGAACGGCGGATGGAACGGGAACAGGCCCTCCGTCCAGAGGCTCCTCGCCCACTCCGGAGCCGGAAAGTGAAGGTCCGCACGCAGGTCACCCGAGGCAAACTGCCTCGCGAGCAGGAACTTGATCCCGCCGTCACCGTTGAAGAAGACCTCGGCCGTGATCGGGGCTTGCAGATAGAGCACGAAGCCGATCCCGGCCGCGATGACCAGGAACGGGGCGACGGACGCCGCTCGAAATCGTCCTCCCGCGACGGTCATCGGCTCATGGACGCCGCCAGTACCACGCCGCCCGGTCGTCATCCGTGAGTGCCAGGAAGGCGGCGACCTTGTAGGTCTGGCCCGGATAGCGGTCCGGCGACGGACAGCGGTAGAAGCGGTACGGGGTCGCGGGGGTGGCCGCGGCGCGCTGCAGGTCGTCCGGCCACCAGGAGAGCCGCCGCGTGGCCCTCGGGTAGGAGACATGCAGGGCATCGACCTCCGTGCACTGCCTCACGAGTCCGGGGAGGGCCTCCCTCGCGAAGGTGAACCGGAGCCAGACTTCCTCCGTGTCGAGGTCGTGGGTCTCCCGGATGTCGGTCGCGCCCTCCGGCAGCAAGTCGGGCACCCAGCCTCCCGCGACGACCCCGCCGGCAACCGCGTCCGCGAATGTCGGGTAGACGGTCTCCCGCATCTCGGGAACGCCGCAGGCGAGCGCCAGGGAAATCCCGAGGGCGATCGACCAGGCAGGAGATCGAGGTCCTTCATTCACCGGCGTAGGATGCCACATCTGCGCCGATCCCCGCCGTCCCGGCCCCAGGCCTTGCCTCCATGCCCGCTCCGGGGGAGAATCCCATGGCTGCGTAGCCCGGCCCCGCATCGGGCCCCCCAGCCTTCGGGAGGCGACCCATGGCACCTGATCTCGATCGTCGGACGTTCCTCGGCACCGCCGTCGTGGGTGGAACCGCCCTCGGGCTCGGCGGCCTGCCCGGCGTCTTCGCCGGAGAAAAGGGCGCGGGCGCCGCGCCCGGGCCCGCCTCCGAAGGAGCGCTCCCGAAGCGCCCACTCGGGCGCACCGGCCACCAGGTCACCCTGTTCTCCCTGGGCGGGCAGGCCCTGCTGGAGAAGAAGGACAAGGACGTGCGCGAGCGCGCCGTCGCACTGATCCACCGGGCCCTCGATCTCGGCGTCAACTACTGTGACACCGCCCCGCTCTATGGCCCCAGCCAGGACTATTTCGGCGAGGTCATGAAGACGCGCCGTCGCGAGACTTTTCTGGCGACGAAGACCGCCGACCGGACGCGCGACGGCTCGCTGCGGCACCTCGAGGAGTCGCTGCGCCGGCTGAACACCGACCAGGTGGACCTCTGGCAGCTGCACCACGTCGGACCGCAGGACGATCTCGACGGCATCTTCGCCAAGGACGGGGCCATCGAGGCGTTGCGCCGGGCGCGCGACGAGAAGATGGTCCGGTTCCTCGGGATCACCGGACACTTCGATCCCGCGACCCTGCTCGAGGGAATCCGGCGCTTCGACTTCGACTGCATCCTGCTGGCGCTCAACGCCGCCGACCGGCATCACCTGCCATTCCAGGACGATCTCCTGGGAACCGCGGCCGGGAAGAAGATGGGGATCATCGGCATGAAGGTGCCGGCCCGCGGACGTCTCCTCAAGAGCGCGGCGTTGACGATGAAGGATTGCGTCGACTACGTCTGGAGCCTGCCGGTGTCGACCATCATCGTCGGCTGCGACTCGATCGCCCAGCTCGAGGAGAACGTCGCCCTGGCGCGGGCCTTCCGGCCGCTCGACGGCGACCGCATGGCCGCCCTCGAGGCCCGCACCAAGACCGAGGCCCTGCGGTGCTCGTGGTACAAGCGTGGATCGGTCGATCCGTGGGGTTGATCGGACCTCAGTTCCAGTGCTTCAGACGGGGCCACATCTCGGCCAGCGGAGTCTTGAGCCCGCGACAGACGTAGATCGGACGGTTCTCCTCGGCCATGCCCCAGGGGTGCGAGTGGACCGCGGCCTCCTCGACCGAGGCGCAGACCTCTTCGAGATCCTTCCGCGTGTCTTGCAGGACGATGAAGATGTCGCCGCGCGACCTTCCCGGACCCCATAGAAAATGTGTCTGGTGGGCACTCACCGCCGGGGGCAGACCGAAGCGCGGTCCGAACAGGTTGATGGCGCCCGCCTCGCCGTAATTGTTGGCGAAGATCCCCGTCCGCGCCCGCTCCTCGGGCGCGAGGCGGCCGTAGATGCCGGCCACGTCCGATACCAGCTCCTCCCAGCCGAACTGGTCGCCGAAGAGTTGCGGCAGCGGCCCCCGGTGCGCGACCTCCGTCTTCGGTGGCGCGAAGCCGAGCCTCTTCTCGTAAGCGACATAGGCCGCCGGCTCGAGGAGCGGCAGGGCGAGCGGCGCGGTCATGGTGCCCGCCGCCAGGACCACGGCGACGATCGCGGTCTGCGCCGCGAGCCGGACGCTCCCTCGCATCCGCCCCAGGCCCGATTCGAGAGCCACCGCCCCGGCTGCGAGCAGCATCGGGTAGATCGGCGCCAGGTAATAGTTCTTTCCCTTCAGCGCGAACATCAGGCCAAAGAGGACCAGGTAGGTCCAGCCGAGCATCCGGAGCCGCCCGCGCCGCGCCGCGAAGAGCCACACCAGCCCCGCGAGCCAGAGAGGGAGCAGCACCGGATGCAGGATCAGGATCTGCTGCCCCAGGAACTCCAGTGGCCCGAGGACGACGTTCTTCCCCTGCCGCGCGACATTGCCGAGATCCTCGAGAGTCGCGAAGTCGTGCCGCACCTGCCAGAGGATGTTCGGCAGGAAGATCAAGACCGCCGCGGCGGCGCCGATCCAGGGCCACCGGGTGCGGAGAGCCTGGCGCTCCCGCGTCAGGAGGAGCCCGACCGCGAGCGCGAATGCGAAGAACGCGGTCGAGTGCTTGTTCATCAGGCCGAGCCCCAGCAGGACCCCGACGGCGATCCAGGCTCGCGGGCCGCCGGCCCCCGCGATCGACGGCTGGTGGTCCTCCGGCTGGAGGATTCGCAGCACTACAAAGACCGCCCCCATCCAGAAGAGCGGCTCGAAGGCGTTCATCGACAGGATGCTGTCGGTGCCGAGGTAGATCGGCGCGGCGAGCACGGCCAGGGCCGCCATCGCCTGGGCGAACCGGCCGCCTCCGAGCCGCCACGCCAGGAGCCCCGAGAGGACCACGAGCCCCGCCCCGGCTAGCGCCGGGAGCAGTCGGAGGGCCGGCAGGCTCCCGCCGAAAAGGAGCGCGATCTTCGCCCACAGCCCGATCATCGGGGCGTGGTCGACGTACCCCCAGTCGAGATGCCGGGCGCAGTCGAGGAAGTACAGCTCGTCGCGGAAGTAGCCGTAGCGATTCGCGAGCGCCGCGTGGATGAGGAACTTGACCGATCCGAGCAGGCCGAGCATCACCCACATTGGCGGAGGATCGTGCTTCACGCCGGCATCTACTCGTACGTCTCGATCAGCCTTTGGAACCGGGGGTGGCCCCGGAGCGGCGCCCAGACGGGATCGAGCTTGAGCGCGTTGACGGAGGTTGCGGACGGCATCGCGAGAAGTCTCTCCAGGAGATCGATCGCAGCGTCGGAGTCGCCGACCATCGCGTGGACCAGCGCCAGACTCTCCAAGTAGTCCGGCCCGTCGAGCGCATCGCTCGTCACCGTGATGATGTCCGCCGCCAGTCTTGCTTCCCGCACCGCCTCCTCCTTTCGTCCGAGGCAGGCGAGCGCCTTGCCGAGCGCCGACCGCATTCGCGCGTCCCTGGGGCTCCTGGCGATCTCCTTTTCCAGGATCTGGCGGGCCGAGTCGCACGCGACCCGCGCCCGGGCAGTGTCGTTCATCGCCCGGTAAATGAACCCCGCAGTCAGGGGCTTTGGCTGATAGAGGGTCGACCCCTCGAAGACGTCGTGCGGATACTCCGCCAGGGCGTCGAGGGCTTCCTCGTACCGGCCGTCCAGAGTGTCAAAGAAGCCCCCGATTCCGGGGAGCTCTGGAAAGGCGCGCGGATCGACCTTTTTCATGGTTTCCCTCGCCGCGCGGGTATTCCCTTCCGCCTGAATCTGAAGGAGCGCCTTGCTCAGATGCAGCCAGGGAGAATCCGGGACCAGGGAGATCGCGATGTCCGCGAAGCGCAGGGCATCGGCCCACCGTCTCAGGGACTGATAGGTCCCGCTCATGTTGGAAGCCAGCTCGACGTTCCTGGGACTGAGAGCGAAGGCCTTTTCCATGGCCGCGATCGACTCGTCCCAGCGCCCCTGACGCCTCTGGATATAGGCCATCGCCTTGAGGATCTCGGGGTCGTTTTCGCGGCCCCCCGCGGCGAGCCGGAACTCTTCGAGAGCCTGCCCGTAGTCCCGCCGGCCCTGGTAGTAGTAGTACCCGAGCGCCAGGTGACCCTCGCGCAAGTCGGTCTTCAGGGAGAGCGCCCGGTCGGCGCATTCCCTGGCCTTGGCCAGCCGCTCTTCATTGAAATCGAACCGGAAGTGATAGGCCGACGTGTGCGCGTGGGAAAGCTCGGCCCACGCCAGCGCGAAGCCCGGATCGAGCCGGATCGCCTGCTCCAGCAGTTCGACGGCTTCCCTGTGGAGCTCACGAGTCAATGAGGGATCATGGTGCTGGGATTTTCCGCGCAGATAGAGCTGGTAGGCGTCGAGGTTCTGGGTCGGCTGCGCGCCAGCCTCCGGCCGGCCGGGGTGGCCCACGGCAAGCCCGAGCTTGTCCACGACCTGCTCGGCGATCTCCGTCTGCACCGCGAAGATGTCCTTCATCTCCCGGTCGTAGCGGTCCCCCCAGAGCTGCGTATCGTCGGCGACGCGGACGAGCTGCGGCGTCACCCGTACGCGGCTCGGCCCCGATCCGCTCCGCTCCCAGCGGACCGTTCCCGCGAGGACGTAATCCACGTCGAGCTCGGCGCCGATCTGCCGGGTCGTCTTGGTGGTCTTGGCGTATTGCACGGCGCTGGTGCGCGAGATCACACCCAGACCGCTCACCGAGGCCAGACGGCTGGTGATCTCTTCCGTGACACCGTCCGCGAAGTAGGCGTCGTCCGCGGCGCCCAGGTTATCGAACGGCAGGACCACGATACGCTGTCGGCCCTCCTCCGCCGTCCGGGCCGCTCCGGCCGTGCCCTTCTCCACCACCGACCCTCCACGGGGGGCGACGCCGCCTCTCTCCCGCAGGGCTACGAATACCGCCACGACCGCCGCGACGACCGCGACCGATGCCGCCACGTAGTTGAAACGCTTCGAGCGCCCCGCCGCCCTGGCCGCCGGCGGGCCGGCGGCGCCGGGGCGCCGCTGGTTCGTGACCGGCGCGTCCAGCTCGCCGGAGTCGACGTCCTTCTTCAACGTCGCCAGCTCCGTGGCCAGCCCCATGGCCGACTGGAACCGCCGCGCCGGGTCCTTCGTCAGGCAGCGATCGACGATGCGCCCCAGGTCGCGCGGCAGGGCCGCGTTGAGATCGGTCACCGGGGGCGGGTGGTCCTTCAGGATGGAGGAAAGCAACGAAACCGTGGTCTCCCCCTTGAAAGGCCGCTCTCCCGTGCTCATCTCGTACAGGATGACCCCTAGCGTGAAGACGTCGGAGCGTGGATCGACCCGCTTCCCCTCCCCTTGTTCGGGCGACATGTAAGCGACCGTGCCGACGATGCGCCCTTCCTCGGTCAGGACCATCGTCGGAGCCCGCGACCCCGAGCCGGCCTCTCCGGGCCCCTCGCCGACCTTCGCTAGGCCGAAATCCAGCACCTTCACCTTCCCCTCGCGCGTCACCAGGATGTTCTCCGGCTTCAAATCGCGATGGGTGATCCCCTGCTGGTGCGCCGCCGCGATCGCCTCGGTGAGCGGGATCGCCAGATCGAGAAGCCTGCCGAGTGGAAGCCCGCCGCGCGGGAGCAGCTGTCTCAGAGTCTGCCCGTCGACCAGCTCCAGCGTGATGAAGTCGAGCCGGCCCGCCTCCTCGACGGAGTAGATGGTGACGATATTCGGGTGGTTGAGCGCCGCGACCGCCTTCGCCTCCCGCTCGAACCGCTCCCGTCTCTGCGGATCGCGCGCCGTCTCCTCCGGAAGGATCTTCAGCGCGACCCTGCGCCCGAGCTTCGAGTCCTCCGCCTCGTACACCTCCCCCATGCCACCTGCTCCGAGCTGGCGGAGGATGCGGTAGTGACCCAGGGTCCGGCCGATCAGTTCAGACAAGCGGTCCTCGGGCGTGACGTGCGGTCATTCTATCCCGCTCCGCACCGGGACGATCAGGTCTGCCGGCCGTCGGCCGTCTCTTCGCCCTCGGTGTCCCCCGGCTCCTCGGTGTTGACGACGAGCCGGGCGATCTTCCAGGCGCCGTCGGTCTGGCGCCGCAGCACCCAGAAGTACCGGACCCAGGATTCGGACTCCTCACCGGTGGCAGGGTCGGTCCAATAAAACGTGACGTCGATCCGCTCGAACGCCCAGCCGTCGAGGACCCTAGTTTCCTGCACCTCGAACTCGGCGGCCGCGGGCCCGTCTCGCAAGAGATCGTCGAAGTAGTCGGCGATCTCGTCCCGGCCATCGCAGGTCGGACCGCCGGAAGGCATGAGCACGGCATCGTCCGTGAACAGGTCCGCGAGACGCTCCACGTCGCCCTCGTCATAGGCGTCGAGGAACGCATCGCTCAACTGGCCGATGTCCTCCAGATCGGCAGGGCGCGGCTCGCCCTCCCCGCCGCCTCCCGGCCGCCAGCCGCAGCCGAGGCCGGCGAGGAGCCCGGCGGCGAGGACCAGCCGGGCAGTCCTGGATCCGCGAGCGGGGATGAACCGACTTACTTGCCCTGGGAGCCCTTCCATTCGGCGATCTGCTTCTCGGTCTTGGCGACCTCGGTCTCGTTGTCCTTGTTCGCCTTGCCGATCGTGACCGCCTTCTCGGCCACGGCGATGGCGTCCTTCTTCTTGCCTTCCTTTTCGAGCATCGACGCCTTCAGCCGGAGATTCCAGAAAGTCTCCTTGAGGCTGACCGACTGGTCGATCCACTTCATCGCCTCGGCCCGGTTGTCCAGGTTGGCGTTGAACGCGAAGCTGGCGGCGCTGTAGGGAACGTTCCATTCCTTCACTTCGCCCGCCAGCGTCTCCCGGATGTTGGCCAGCGCCTGCTTCGTCGTCGCGGTCTCGATCCGGAACGGCACGCGCACCTTCTCCCAGGCCAGCTCGACCCTGGCGGAATCGGTGAGGACCTCCGGGAAGGAGAACTGCATCCACTCCTGGTCCGGTCCCGTCGCCGGCGCGGCCTCGATGCGGAGCACGTCCTGGGTGGCGTCGTACTCGTAGCCCCCCGGCTGGCCCGCCTGCTTGTTGAAGATGATCGTCCAGGCGGTCTTGCCGGGGATGGTGTGGAGGCTGTAGGTGCCTGCGGCCAGCGGCTTGCCGTTGATCACCACGTCCTGGCTGAAAGAGATGGTCGTCGCCTCGTTCGCGCCCGTCCGCCACACCTCGTCGTACGGGACCAGCCCGCCCCAGATAGCGCGGCCCTTCACGCCGGGCCGGCTGTAGGTGATGGTGACATCAGTCAGCCCCACGGACTGGGTCACGGTGGCCTTCGGGCTGACGCGCGGGAGCTTGATCTGCGCGAAGGCGGACGGCGAAAGGATCGACAGGATCGCTGCGGACAAAAGAATCTTCTTCATGCATTTCCTCCTCGACAAAGACCTCGGTCTCAATCCAAAACGGGTGACGGTGTGGATCCTATCCCCGACCCGCCGCGGGGGCAATGGGTGCGGCACGGGGCAGCAGGGCCTGGAGCACGACCCCGAGCCCGAGGACCATCCCGCAACCGATCAGGTTGTACCAGAGGTAGCCGATGTCGGTGGTGAAGTAGAGACCGATCACCGTCCCTTCGGCCAGGAGCGCCGCCACGAAGACCGCCGTGCCCCCGACCCGCTTCAGGAGGAAGGCGGTCAGAAAGATGCCCAGGATCGTCCCGTAGAACAGGGACCCCAGGATGTTGACCGCCTCGATCAGGTTCTCCACCAGGTAAGCCGTCATGGCGAAGGCGATCGCCACCAGCCCCCAGAATGCGGTCAGGGCCTTCGACACGATGACATAGTGCCGCTCCGTGTCCTTGGGCCGGATGAGCCGCCGGTAGATATCGACCGTCGTGGTCGATCCCAGGGCATTGAGCTCCGAGGAGGTCGACGACATGCCGGCGCAGAAGATCACCGCGATGAGGAGACCGATCACGCCCCGGGGCATGTGCTGCACGACGAAGGTCAGGAAGACGTAGTCGGAGTCCTTCACCTCCATCTTCGGGTCGACCTGTTGCACCAGCCGCTTCGCCTCCGATCGGATCTCCTCGCCACGCTTCTCCAGGCTTTTGACCACGGCCTGGGCCGCGGCGATGGCGCTCTCTTCGCGGCGCTCCAGGGCCGCGGCCAGGGTCCGCACCCAGTCGCGCTTCTCCCGGAAAACACTGGAATACCGGGCCTCGAGCTCCTTCATCTCGGCGGCGTGGGGTGTGGCGTAGACCGCCTGCACGGCCGACCGCTTGAACAGCATCGGCGGCTCGACGAACTGGTAGAAGAGGCAGACCATCACCCCGGTGAAGAGGATGAAGAACTGCATCGGCACCTTGAGCACGGCGTTGAACATCAATCCGAGGCGGCTCTCGGTCACCGATTTTCCGGTGAGATACCGCCCGACCTGGGACTGGTCCGTCCCGAAATAGGAGAGCGACAGGAAGAGCCCGCCGAGGAGGCCGGACCAGATGGTGTAGCGTTCGCTGTAGTCCATCGAGAAGCTGATCGCCTCGAGCCGTCCCATCTTCCCCGCCACGCCCAGCGCCTGGGACAAGGGGATCTGCTGGGAGACGTAGAACGCGATCAGGCCGAAGGCGACCAGCATGCCCACGAGGATCACGCCCATCTGGTGCTTCTGGGTGAGGCTGACGGCGGGAGTCCCGCCGGACACCGTGTAGACCACGACCAGGAGCCCGGTCAGCAGGATGGTGAGATCGAGATTCCAGCCGACCAGGCTCGAGATGATGATCGCCGGAGCATAGATGGTGATCCCGGCGGCCAGCCCCCGCTGGACGAGGAAGAGGAACGCGCCCAGCTGGCGTGTCTTCAGATCGAATCGCCGCTCGAGGAATTCGTAGGCGGTGTAGACCCCGAAACGATAGTAGGCGGGGATGAACAGCGCCGACACGATCACCAGGGCGATCGGCAGGCCGAGGTAGTTCTGGACGAACGCCATTCCCTTCTCGTAGCCGAGCCCGGGCGTCGAAAGAAAGGTGATGGCGCTGGCTTGCGTGGCCATGACGGACAATCCGATGGTCCCCCACTTCATCGTGTGATCGCCCCGGAAATACCCCTCCAGGTCCCGGAGGCCGCGCGTCTTCCAGGCGCCGTAGACGGCGATCGCCAGCAGGGTGCCGCAGAGGACGACGATGTCGAGGAGGCTCACCGGTAGTGCCGGGTGAAGAGATGAAACAGGATGACCAGGAATCCGAGGAAGCCCAGCACCAGGGCGTACACGCCTGTCCAGCTGCGGAAAAAGGGCGGGCGGTCCTGGATGATCTGCCGTTCCTTGTCGGGGTCGATCGGCATGCGGAATCGCTCCCGAGCCCTAGTTGCCCAACGCGATCAGGTTGGCGAACAGGCGATAGGCTCCCGGCACCCCGGCGGGGATCTGCCGGAACCAGGAATAGCCGGTGTAGACGAAGTACCCCTCGCCGTGCCTGGCGACCAGCAGGCCCCCGTCGCGCGGGGGCTCCCCCGGGTCGTTGCACGAAAGGACGGCCTGGAAGGCGCCGTCCCATTCGCCAGCGAAATAGAGGCCGCGCTCCTGGACCCAGCCGTCGAAGTCGGCCGCGGTGATCCGGTTGGGCGCGTTGAGAACGGGATGATCCGGGAGGAGGAACCGGACCTCGGCCGTCTCATCGCTCACGCGCTCGCGTGAAATCTTGAGCGAATGGGGCGCCGGCGCATCGACCTCGAGATCGTGGTTGGTGTTGTACTGCGCGATGACCGTCCCCCCCGCCTTCGCGTAGTCGAACAGGGCCTGCTGGTGAAAGCGGATCCGCTCCAAGGTGTTGTAGGCCCGCACACCGAGGATCACCGCATCGAACCGTTTCAGATCCTCGGTGGTGAGGTCTGCTTCGGCCAGCTCGACCACGTTGTAGCCGATCTGACGGAGCCCCGCCGGGACCTGATCGCCGGCGCCCTGCACGTAACCGATCATCTGTCCTTTCCGCTGCAACGACAGGCGGACCAGGCGGGCTTCCGCCGCCGGCAGGACGACCTGGGTCGAGATGTGCGGGTGCTCGACGTGGATGAGACCGCGCTGGTAGCGCCGGCCACCGGCCTCGGCCACCGCGCGCAGCGTACCCTCGGAGGCGGTGTCCGGGGGACGGACCTCGAACTTCAGCGTGGTGGTCGCCTCTCTCTCCGCGATCTGGAACTCGCGGGATGGCGGAAGGGTCGTCCACCCCCCGGGCGCTTCGAGCCGCAGCGTCCCCTCGACGCCGGCGCGGCCCGCTCGGACCGTGGCCGTGACCTCGCGCGCGGATGGCCCGGAGAAGACGAAGACGCTCTCCGAGATCTCAACGGCCACCGCCGGGAGCACCTCGAAGGGCCGGTACTGCTCGCCGCGGACGGGGTCGGTCCATTTGTGGATGACCGGTCGCTCGATGGTGAACGGGGACCTGTTCACCTCGAGAGTGAAGACTACCGCCAGGGCCGGTGGGTTCTCGGGCAGTCCGATGAGGGCGGGGTCCTCGACCCGGAACACCCCCAGGGTGCCTTTCTGCCGCAGCCAGTAGGGCTGCGAGTCCCGCAGGTCCGCGGGCAGCTCGACCTCGATCGACTTCTTGAGCGCCTCGCGGGCGTTCATGTCCTGCTCCCACGTCTCGTCGACCCCGGCGGCGGGGATCGCGACCCGCTTCAGGCGGACAGCGGCGGGCGATCGGTTGGCGGCCTCCAGCTTGAGCTTCACCTTGCCGCCGGGCACCGCCGAGAAGGTCTCGGCGGCCGCTTCCAGGTAGAGGCCCAGGCAGGCGGCAATGGTCTGGTCCAGGTCGGCCGCCTTGACGTCCTTCCACCGGCCGGCCGGCAGCGCCCGGAGCTTGCTCCGCGCCTCGAGCAGCAACGGCACCACCCGGGCGGGGCTCTCGGGGTCGAACTCCCGGAGGGCCCGCTCCAGGATCGCCCCGACGGCCTTGCCGCCCGGGAGCCTCCCCCAGGAGATGTCGACACCCTCGAAGAGATCCTCCACGGCGCGGTCGCCCTCCACGTGCTCCAGATACTCCAGCACCTCCCCGCGCGTCCCGCTGGAGCCGAACCCCTGGCTGCGGTGCATGCTGCGGCTGCGGGCGGCCAGCTCGGTGAACGACTCCCCGAGCAAGGGGCTGTAGGGTCCGACATCGAGCTTGAGCACGGCCGCCTGGTCGAACTCCTCGGGCTTGTCGTAGAACCGGGGGGAGGTGTTCCAGAGGATTCTCCGGGGGCGCCATGGAGCCAGGCGATCGAGCTGTTCGGGGAACCGCTTCGGGTCGCCCGCGGCCGCCATCGCCTCCCGCGCCAGCCGGGCCGAGGCGGTGTGATGCCCGTGGGTCGTGCGGGCCCCGCCGGGGAACCGGGTGATCACGACGTCGGGCTGGAACCGACGGAAGACGCGGACCGTGTCGGAGAGGACCTGGTCCTGGTCCCAGATCCGAAGCGTCTCCTCCGGGCTCTTGGAGAAACCGAAGTCGATCGCCCGGGTGAAGAACTGGCGCCCGCCGTCGATCCGCCGGGCCGCCAGCAGCTCCTGGGAGCGGATGACACCCAGAAGGTCGCCGATCTCCGGGCCGATCAGGTTCTGCCCGCCGTCCCCGCGGGTCATCGAGAGATACGCCGTGTCGGCCAGGCGCCCATTGGCCAGGTACGCGATCAGTCGCGTGTTCTCGTCGTCGGGATGGGCGGCGACGTACAGCACGCTCGCCAGGACCTGGAGCTTCTTGAGGGCGAGCTGGATTTCGGCCGCATCGGGCCTGGGGGGAACCAGGGCCGGCGCGGACTCGGTCCCCATCCCTCCCAGCAGGACGATCACCGCGCCCCTTCCGGCGCTTCTCGGGATTCGGCTCATCGCCGGCGTCTCTCCTCGCAATCGAGCACTTCACGATAGAAGTCCAGGTATTCGCCGACGATTTTTTCTGACGAGAACAGGGCATCGGCCCGCTCCCGGCCCCGGTCTCCCATGCCGCGGTAGCGCTCCGGGTCCTCGATGATGGCGTCGAGTCTTGAAACGAAGCCGTCGATGTCCCCGACCGGCAGCAGGTACCCGGTCTCCCCGTCCACCACGACCTCGGGGACCCCGCCGGCGCGCGTCGCCAGGACGGGGTGCCGGTGGAACATGCTCTCCAGGATGCTCAGGCCGAAGCTCTCGTGATCCGAGGTGTAGAGCCCCAGGTCGGCCGCATTGAGGTAATTCTCGATGTCCGGCACCGAGGTCATCACCGTGATCCGCGAGGCGATCCCGAGCGTCTCGGCGAGCGGCCGGTGGGGCGCGAAGTCGCCCCCGGCCAGGACGAGCAGCCGGATCCGATCGCGATGCCGGGAGCCGGCGACGATGCGCAGCAGGTGGTCGATCCGCTTGCCCGGGCGCAGGTTCGACATGTGGATCACCAGGAACTCGTCGCCGAGCCCCAGCTCGTCGCGCACCTGCCGCCGGCTGCGGCTCGGGGCGGCGGGCGCGAAGAAGTTGTGGATGACCCTGATGTCGTGGGCGACGCCGAACGCGCGGAGGGTCTCCTGGCGGAGGAATTCGGAGACCGCCGTCACTCCGGCGGAGTGCTCGATGGCGTGCTTGATCACCGGCTGGTAGTTCGGATCCTGGCCCATGAGCGTGGTGTCGGTCCCGTGGAGCGTGGTGATGAGCCCGGGAGCGCCGTCTCCCAGCATCTGCTGCGCCAGGCAGGCGGCGACGGCATGCGGCACCGCGTAGTGCGCGTGGATCAGGTCGAGATCGTGCCCGCGGCTGACCTCGGCCAGCTTCACGGAGAGCGGCAGGGTGTAGTCGGGGTATCGGAACAGGTCGTACTCGTTGATGCTCACCGGGTGGAAGAAGATGTTCTCCGGCGACGCATCGAGGCGGAACGGAACGCCGTAGCTGACGAAATGCACCTGATGGCCGCGCCGCGCCAGCTGCTGCCCCAGCTGGGACGCCAGGATGCCGCTGCCCCCCACCGAGGGGTAGCAGGTGATGGCGATCCGCAGCGGATCGCCGTGTCCTCTTCGGCGCGGCGAGGCGCTCAGAATCGCCTCCCCGATCCGCCCAGGTCGGTGAGTCCCTGGAGGCGGATGGGATCGTTGGCCCAGACCGCCATGGCGTGGGCGACGCCGATCTCCGCTCCCAGCACCCGGGCCCGCGCGACTTGCAGGTCGACGTAGTTGCGCGTCTTCATCTGCGACGCGTGGCACTCCATCGCCGCCCGCCAGGTCTCGAAGACGTCCGAGATGTCGACGATGATTTTCGCCAGGTGCCTCAGGGCGGCCCCGGTGCCGGTCCCGGTGATGTCGTAGAAGAACAACGCGTCGATGGCGTGGGCGGGAAGCGACCCGATCTCCTTCACGCCCCCGTAGCGGGCCAGCCGCGCCGCGTCGCGGCTCAGACGACCGGCCTTTCCATGGTCCGGGTGCTGGTTCTCCTCCGGAGACGGAGCGAGCAGGAAGTGGGGCCGCAACCGGCGGATGGCGCGGGCGATCTCCAGGGCGTTGCGCGGGTGATCCTCGAGCCGGGCATCGCCGTCGAGATCGAGAAACTCGAGCCCGACCCCCATCCGGGAGGCCGCTGCTGCGGCCTCGCGCTCCCTCTCCTCGGCGGTCCCGTGCGATGCCGATTCCCCGCGCGACAGGTTCACGATCGTGACCGTGTGCCCCCGCGCGACCTCCTTGATCAGGATGCCCCCGCAGCCGAACTCGACGTCGTCGGGATGAGCCCCCACGGCCAGGATGCGGCGCCCTTGAGGCGGGCCCGCCGGCCCGCCGGGCGTGGGCGTGAGCCTATCGGGAGGGGGCGTCGGCGCGGGCATCCGGCTCTCGGATGAACGGCCCTTCCACGAAGGACTCGTGGGGCCGTTCGATGACATCACGTTCCACGAAGTTGATCTCCGGTGTCTCGTCCCGATTCAAGTACTGGATCTCGCCCGCCCCGGCGACATAGTGGGTGCAGCGCACCACCGACTGCATCCAGCGCAGCCGGGTGTCCCGCGTCGGGCTCCGGCACTCCTTCCCGGTCTCGCGGTCGGGGATCTCCAGATATTGGCCGCCGCCCCGATGGAGTGTCAACCTCCCCCCCTGGCGGCGGGCCCGGACGAGCTCGCCGTCATGCGGCACATCCACGTAGTAATCCTCGACATCGATCGCCCGTCTCCTGAGATCGGGGTCGCCGGACCGAACGACCTCGATCCCCTCCAGGATCCCGAGCGCCCCGTACATCTCGAGGCAGAAATCGGCGGCGGTCTCCGCCCGGACCGATTCGAAGATGCGCACGAGGGCGGGCGCGACGAAGCACGGGAGGACACGGGCCGTTCTCTCCTGCCAGTCGGGGCGGATCCGCTTGGCGTACAGCGGCGTGTACTTCTTCTGGATCTTGCTGACGTGATCGAAGTTCAGCCGCTTGAGATCGCCCGTCCTGAGGTCCCGGAGGGGGGTCGTGGTCTCGCGGTAGTCGTGGTCGCTGTCGTGGCAGAAGTAGACGATTCGACCGCCGATCTCCTGCCGCAGCCGGCGGGCGGTCGTGACCTTGGCGTGGAAGAACCGCTTGGGGAAGAAGCCGTTCGGCTGCTGGCCGAAGCAGATGACCGGTTCGCTCATGGGCGCCGTGAAGGGTACCATCCCTCCCCCGGAACGGCCATCCGGGCGCGGCATGCGGACGCGGCATGTGCGCTCGGATGGTAGACAGGCCGTCCCGCGGCGGATAGAATCCGTTGTCCCTGCGCATGACACTTCGACGACTGCTACCCGCGTTCCTGTGCGTGACGGTCCTGGCGACCTGGTCGATCGCTGTGTCCGCCGATCTCGGCGACATCCGATTCCCCAACTCCGGCGCGCCCGAAGCGCAGGCGGCCTTCACGCGCGGCGTCCTCCTGCTGCACAGCTTCGAGTACGAGGACGCCCGCGAGGCGTTCCAGGAGGCCCGGCGCCTCGACCCCGGGTTCTCGATGGCGTACTGGGGCGAGGCGATGACCTTCAACCACCCGCTGTGGCGCGAGCAGGACCGCGACGCGGCGCTCGGGGCGCTGCGCGGGCTCGCGCCGACGCCGGACACCCGTCGCGCGAAGACGCCGACCGATCGCGAGCGCGGCTACCTGCGCGCGGTCGATCTCCTTTACGGCGACGGCGAGAAGGTCGACCGCGATCGCGCCTACAGCGAGGCGATGGGCGACCTGGCGGCGCGCTACCTCGAGGACCTGGACGCGCGCGCCTTCCACGCGCTGTCGATCCTCGGCACCGCCCAGGGGGAGCGTGACTTCGGCGTCTACATGCGCGCCGGCGCGGTGGCCGAGGAGATCTTCGCGAAAAGCCCCCGGCATCCCGGGGCGGCGCACTACCTGATCCACTCATACGACGACCCGGTGCACGCCCCGCTCGGGCTGCGGGCGGCGCGCGTCTATGCGCAGATCGCCCCGGCGGCCTCGCACGCCCAGCACATGATCTCGCACATCTACGTGGCGCTGGGGCAGTGGGCGGACTCGGTCGAGGCCAACGTCAAGGCCGTCGAGATCTCCGACGGGCGCAGGAAGAGCAGGGGGCTCGGCGTCGACGAGCTCAACTACCACGCGCTGCACTGGCTCGCTTACTCTTACCTGCAGCTCGGACGGTTCGACGAGGCGCGGGTCAGGCTCGACGACATGACACGCTACGCCACCGAGAGCGGCTCGCCGCGCGCCCTGTGGCACCGCGCCGCCATGCGGGCCGCCTGGGTCGTCGAGACGCGTGGCCGGGAGGCGCCGCCGGAGATCCGGCCCGACGACACCCAGGTCTCCGGGGCGGCCGTCGACCTGTTCGCCACCGGCTACGCCGCCATCCTGGCCGGCCGGCCGGAGGCGGCCGAGGAAGCCGCCGGCCGGATCGGACTGCGCCGCGACACAGCGGCCGCGGGGCACGTCTGCGCCCAGGGCAGCAACGTCTACGAGGACACGTCGCGGATCGACCTGATCGTCGCCGAGGTGTTGCAGAAGAGCCTCCGCGCGCTGATCGCGATCCACCGCGGGAAGACCGGGGAGGCCCTGGCGCTCCTGGACGAGGCCACCGCCGCCGAGGACGCGATGCCGCTCGATTACGGGCCTCCGGTGATCGTCAAGCCGTCGCACGAGCTGTACGGCGAGGTCCTCCTCAAGCTCGGGCGTCCCGGGGACGCGCGGGTCCAGTTCGAGAAGTCGCTGGCGCGCGCGCCGCGCCGCACCCTGTCGCTCTCGGGCCTGGCGAGCGCCGCGAAGGCGACACACGACACCGCCGCGGTCGCGAAGGCCTGCTCCGAGCTGTCGCGCATCCACGCCGGGGTCGACGCATCGGTCCCCCGGCCGTCCTCCTGCGATGGGAAGGCGGGCGACAGCCAGGACGCATGAGCACCGGATTCCACGCCATCCGGGACTGGGCCGCGCTCATGCGGGGCGACGGGGAGTAGGTCGCCCGTAACGCCAGCAAGTTCCCATGATCTCCTTCGTCGACATCAACAAGCAGTACGGAAAGCAGGTGCTTTTCGTCGACGCGTCCTTCCAGCTGAACCCCGGCGAGAAGGTGGGCCTCGTCGGCCCGAACGGAGCGGGAAAGACCACGATTTTCCGGATGATCGTGGGCGACGAGACGCCGGACGACGGTAATGTGTCGGTGCCGAAGCGGCTCACCATCGGCTACTTCCGCCAGGACGTGGAGGAGATGTCCGGCCGCTCGGTGCTCGACGAGGCGATCGCCGGCAGCGGCCGGGTCGGCGACCTGCATCACGAGCTGGAGGCGCTCCAGCACGCCATGGCCGACCCGGCCCGCACCGGCGACATGGACGCCATCCTGGCGCGCTTCGGCGGAGTCCAGGAGGAATACGACCACCTGGGCGGCTACGCGCTCGAGAGCCAGGCGCGCGAGGTGCTGCACGGGCTGGGGTTCGACGACGAGCGGATCGACGGCGACGTCGGCGCGCTGTCGGGCGGGTGGAAGATGCGCGTGGCGATGGCCCGCGTGCTGCTCGGACGGCCCGACGTGCTGCTGATGGACGAGCCGACCAACCACCTCGACATCGAGTCGATCATCTGGCTGGAATCGTTTCTCAGGGGGTTCCCCGGCGCCCTCTTGATGACCTCGCACGATCGCGAGTTCCTCAACCGCGTCGTCACGAAGATCGCCGAGATCGACGGCGGCGCGATCACGGTCTACTCCGGTAATTACGACTTCTACGAGCGCGAACGCCGGCTGCGCGAGGCGAACCGCGAGGCGGCCTATGCGCGCCAGCAGGCGATGCTCGCGAAAGAGCAGCGGTTCATCGACCGCTTCAGGACGCACGCCGCCAAGGCGGCGCAGGTGCAGAGCCGCATCAAGGCCCTCGACAAGATCGAGAAGGTCACCCTGCCGAAGCAGCGGACGATCGTGAAGTTCGATTTCCGCCAACCGCCCCGTTCGGGCGACCAGGTGGCGGTGATCGAGAACCTCCACAAGGCGTACGGCCGCCGGGTCATCTACGTGGGCATGAACCTGACGATCCGGCGCGGGGAGCGCTGGGCGGTCATGGGCCGGAACGGCGCCGGCAAGACGACGCTGCTCAAGATCATCGCGGGCGCGCTCCCGCCGGATTCCGGCGAGGTGCGGCTCGGCGCCAGCCTCAGGATGGGCTACTTCGCCCAGCAGTCGCTCGACGTGCTGGACCCGGCTCGCACCGTCCTCGAGCAGCTGCAGGCCGACTTCCCGCTCGAGGGCATCGGCGTGCTCCGGACCCTCGCCGGCGCGTTCCAGTTCTGCGGCGACGACGTGGACAAGAAGATCCGGGCGCTGTCCGGTGGCGAGAAGTCACGCCTCGCCATGGCTCGCATGCTCTTCGACCCGCCGAACTTTCTCGTCCTCGACGAGCCCACCAATCACTTGGACCTGGCCACGAAGGAGATGCTGGTGGAGTCGCTCGGCTCCTTCGAGGGGACGATGATCTTCGTGTCGCACGATCGCACGTTCCTGCGCGGTCTCGGCACGCGCGTGCTGGAGCTGGGCGGGGAGAGCGGCACCGATCCCCAGCCGCACACGTTTCCAGGCTCCTACGTGGAGTATGTCGAGCGCACGGGGCACGAGGCGCCGGGGACGCACTCCTGAGCGACGCGCATCGGCAGGGTGCGCGTGCAGGCGAGTCCGTGGCCGGTCGCCCTCAGGCGCCGGGGGCTTCACAGGAAACGGGTGATCGACACGGTGATGTCGTCGTTCTGTTCGGCGCCGCGGCAGAACTCGTTCACCGCGGTGAGGAGACCGTCGAGGATGACCGTGGGCGCGGAACTCGCGCCCGCCTCCAGGAGCGCCAGCAACCGCCGCTCCCCGAATTCCTCGTCGGCGGCGTTCCTGGCTTCCGTAACGCCGTCGGTGAACATGACCAGCATCTCCCCCGCTCGCAGAAGGCGTGTTGCTTCCTCGAACCTCGCGCCGCCGAACGCGCCGAGAATCGGACCGCTGGTGGCGAGCCGGCGAATGCCGTAGCGTCCCACCAGCGCCGGCGGGTTGTGGCCGGCATTCACGTACACGAACCGACCGTCGGGGGCCAGCACCGCATAGACGAACGTGGCGAAGCGCGTCTCGAGCTGTCGCGCGATCAGCCGTTGATTCAGCCGTCCGACCACGGCGGCCGGACTCCCTTCGGCGGGAGCATCCGCCGTCAGCATGCCTTGAAGCGTCGCCGCGAGAAGCGCAGCGGCGGGGCCCTTGCCGGCGACATCGCCCATGGCGATGCCGACCTCCCCGGACGGAAGCTCCATGAACTCGAAGAGGTCGCCGCCGATCGCGCGGCATGGCGAGGAGGCGCCGACGAACTCACAGAAAGGCGTCCGATGCGACGTGCGGGACAGCAGCGCGCGCTGCACTTCGGCGGCCGTTTGCAGCTCGTAGTCGAGGCGAGCCTTCGCCAGGCGCTCGGTCAGGCCCCGGCTGTCGTAGATCCGCTCGTCCCGAAGGACCCGGCTGCCGGCCACCATCAGCAGGAGCACGAGCCGGTCGCCGTGATGGTGGTCAGGACGGCGATCCGATCAGGATCGACGAGGACATCCGAGACTGCGACGCTCCAACCGGAAAACGTCGTGAACAGCCGCTCCCATGTCGCCGCGATGGCGGCCCGGCCCCGGACCTCGCCGAACATGGGACTGACCATGACGGCCTCTTCGGCATAGCAGTCCACGAGCCGCGGGAGGTCGCGACGGCCCACGGCGTCCAGCAGTCGCTGCGCCAGCGCGCGGGCCTGGTCACGTGACATCGACGCGCGCTTCATGGCTCACCCCGCTTCCTGGAACTCAACCGCCGGTCCCCTGATTCCCGAATGGCGGATTCGATGACGCGGCCACGTCGACGCATCGATGATACGAAATCGGCCGGCCGGCCGGCCGGCAAACACGCAACACGGCGACCTCGAGCAGGATCAACGATTCAATCCCGACGAGCGCCCGCTCGCTGCCCGACCAAACGTGGACGCAAGGCAGAGTGTGGTCGCAGTGGAACATGGCGATGACGAATCCGAATCGCCGTCAGGGCGTCTGGAGGGGACCTTGGGGGCGGCAGACCCGCTCGACCGCTCGTCGGAACGTGGCTGGGTCGATGGCGGGGAACCGGTAAAGGAGTGGCTCGATCTGTTCGAAATGCTGCATGAGCCTGTCCCGATCGATTGCACGGGAGCGGAGCATCTCCTGCACATCAGCATCATCCTGAGCGTGACTCCGCTCGATCTTCGCCAGAGCCTGGGCGTAGAGATCGTAGTGGTGGTAGCTCACCTTCCCTCTGCGGTCGATGGCCGGACTGCGATCCTGCCAGCCGGGAACCTCCGGGATGAAATCGGCCGGGCTGGCCAGCTCAATGTTGAGCTCGAGGGATTCTTTGAGCTCCGGCAAGGAACGGAACACCTGATCGTCCTCAGGGATCATGAGAATGTCCACGTCGATCGTGCTTGAGCGCCAACCGTACAGCACGGCCGTGGCTCCTCCGGTGAAATAAAGCCGGATCTCCTTTTTCGCCGCACGCCCCACGGCGTCCATGAACGCGCGGATCCGCCCCGCGTCCGCTAGCCGCCGCATTCGCAGGCCCGCTCGAAACTCACCAGCCGCCGGATGAGGGCGTTGTACCGTGAATGGGCCGAGTCGGCGTCGACCCGGGCGAGGAGCTCGTAGAGCCGGTGCTCCGCGTGGTCCAACGGAACTGAAGGAACCTGAAGTCCCAAGCGGCGGAGTCGGGGGGCGCCGACCCTGACCAGCAGGGCGGCCGCAGACTCCCGGCCTGCGGCCAGATCGTCGAGACCCTCGCGAATCAACTCCCCACCTGGGAGCGCTTCCAAATGCATGGCTCTCAGGATTATACGGCGGAATAGGCCCAGGGTTGACCCTGGTGGAGGCGGCGGGAGTCGAACCCGCAAGCAAGATCCGGCTGTCGAAGGTTGGAATGAAGCTCACCCGGCAGCTTTCTCAGCGCCAGTGGGTGCGGATCATCTGCTCCAACCAGGCGAGAGAGGCCCAGCCGACCTCGACGTGGCCGTTGATCAGGAAGCCTGGCGTTCCCAGGGCGCCGGCGTCCTCTGCTTGCTTCGCCTCGGCCACCACCTGCTGGCGCAACGCCTGGTCCTCGAAATCGCGCACGAAGCGATCGCGATCGAGCCCGATCTTCGTAGCCAAGGTGACGAGCGAGTCGCGGTCGAAGCGCTTGGCCTCAACTAGCGCCTCGTGGTACGGCCAGAACTTCCCCTGGCGCTGCGCCGCTCGGGCTGCCGAGGCGGCATCCAGGGCCTGCGTGTGCATCGCCAGCGGATGGTGGCGGACCTCCACCCGGAGCGATCCCTTGAAGTCTGCCACCAGCCGCTCCAGCTCGCGCGCCGCGCGAGGGCAAACGGGGCACTGATAGTCGGTGAAGAAGACGAGGGTATTCTTCGCGTTCGGGGGGCCGAGCGAGGGATACCCGTCGGAAGGCGAGTGACGCACGACCGGCTTCGGCGGCTCGGCCGCAGGGGCGGCAGTACTCGTGAGAAGTGGCACCATCCACGCGATGACGAGAATCCGCCAGAGACTGCCATGGGAAACCGGCCGCATGAGCCATCCCCCCGATACGGATCGACGACTCCTGTCTATACGGCAGCTCCGGCGATCTGTCAACGGAGAGTGCGATCTCTTCAGAGGATCGATTGCACCAGGATCGCCACGAGCAGGAATCCGGCCAGGAGCGCCAGGGAGGGCGACTTGGCGCGTGGATCGAAACGAGTCTCGGGAATGAAATGGTCGGAAGCGACGAACACCATCGCGCCGGCGGCCAGGGCCAGGCCGAACGGGACGAGGCCGCGCACGGCGCTGACCAGGTGAAACCCGAGAGCGGCCGCGAGCGGCTCGACCAGGCCGGCCAGCAGGCTTGAATTCAGGGCCTGACCGGCCAGGGTGTCGCAGCGCGTGGAATCACGGCATGGTGAACTCCACGAGCTCATTCCGATCGCCGTCGCCGCTCACCTCGAGGATAAGCCCCACGCCAGGCGCGTAGTACTTGGTTTCCTCGGAGCCGGGCGAGAGCGGCGAGAAGTTGCGGGTGACGAGGCACTCGTCGTCGCACGAGGCGGCGGGCACCGACTCGTCTCCCGTGAGACTCGTCACCTCCGCGGCGTCCTCCGCATTCCCCAACGAGAACTCCTCGCGATAGACATCGCCGACCTGCGGGAACGCGAGCACGAGCATGCCGGGCTTGTCGAAATCCCGCCCGGCCTTCCAGGAGCCCTCGATGCTCACGAGCTCCAGCTCCTCGGGCTCGTCCCCTTGGAAGGTCTCGAACTCCTGCGAGATCTCGCCGCAGTACCAGACGTTGCCCTCCAGGTCCTGGGCGAACCAGTCGTCGGTGACCTCGATCGCCGCGCCGTCCACCTCGACCACGTCGGTGACGACCCGGCAGGTGACGCCCGCGATCAACTTCGTCTTGTCCGTGACGGTCACCGTGACCGTCTCGTCCCCGCCTTGGTAAACCCAACGAGCGCCGACGACGAGCGGGAAGTAGGGATTCGGCGCGACGGTGCCGCCGATGTCATCGGGATCGACGAAGTCGACCGGGTCGAACTCCGGGTCGTAACGGCCCTCTCCCAGCAGATCGCAGAGATCTCGTCGGGCATCTAACTGCTCCCCGCATTCCTCCTTCGCGTCTCTCCTGTCTTCCTTCGCCTCCGCATCGCACGTCCGCCGCTCCGCCCGTTCGGACACGTTGACGCAGCCGGCGACGGCGATCCAGAAGTCGTCCTGTACCTCGGCCTGGCAGGCGATGAGCGCCGCGTAGGCCGCCTGCCTGCAGAAAGGCGCTCCCGCGCCGTCCTCATCGTCATCATGGTCCAGCAAGGCCAGCGACTTGACCCGGTCGTGATCACCTGTCGAGCGGTGACCAGCAACGGCTGCGGACGCGAGCCCGAGGCTGACGACTACCAGGGCGATGATTAAGTGTAGTGTTCTCATGCGCTCCCTCCTTGCTTCAGGGGTCCCCTCCCGTTCGATGGCTCGATGGTTAGAGGCTCGAAAGCGAGTCAATCCTTCGGCCAGCCGGAGGGAATACAAGCACAGGGTGAATCCCGAACTGCCCCATCCCGAATTCTCCGCTATCTACAAAGGTTACCACGCCCATGTGCTGGGATATGTCGCCAAGACCATCGGCCGTCAGGAGGCCGACGACGTGACCCGGAAGATCTTCGCCAAGGTGGAGGGTCGTGACGCTATCTCAGCGAATTGGTGTGGAGTAGAATCGCCGCGGTGTCTCGCGGCCGACCGAAAGACCAGATAGCGGAGGCGTTCGACCGGCTGTGCGCGCGCGACGGCGCGCGGCCCCTGGTCCTCGGGCCCGACCGCGCCGCGACCCTCGCGGAGGTGGACGGGCTGGCACGCGCCGCCAAAGCGCTTCTCGACCAGGCGCGGCTCGAGCCTGGAACGCCTGTCGGAGTCAGGGCCGCCAACGGCCCCGGTTTTCTGGCGGCGCTTCTCGCCTGCCTGCGGACCGGCTATCCCGCCGCTCTCCTGGAAGCCGGCGCGACGGCCGACGAGACCGCCCGGCTGATCACCACACTGGATCTTGCGGGCCTGCTGGCGGTTGCCGCCGCCACGCCGCGGGGCGCAGCCGATCTGGCCTGGCAGGGCCGACCGACGCGCAGGGGCGACGCGGGCACTTGCCCTTTGCCGGCCGGCACCTCGGTGATCAAACTGACCTCGGGATCCACTGGGGCGGCGCAGGGAGTCGCGGTCAGCAGCGAGGCGCTGCTGGCGGATGACCGGGCGCTGCGCGAAGCGATGCAAATCGGCCTGGAGGACCGGATCCTGGCCACGATCCCCTGGGCCCACAGCTACGGACTGTCGTCGCTGGTCGTTCCGGCGCTAGCGCACGGCATCCCTCTGGTGATGCCGGAGAATGGGTCGCCGTTCGGGGCCTTGTCCTCGGCGTCGCGGCGGCGGGTCACGGTCTTCCCCACCGTGCCGGCCTGGGCCGCGGCCCTCCTGAATCTGGCCGAGCCGCCGCCGCTGCCAGACACGCTGCGGCTGATCCTGACCGCCGGCGCCCTCCTGCGGCCTGAGGTTGCCGGCGATTTCCGCCTCCGTTTCGGCCGACGCATCCATGTGTTTTACGGCGCCACGGAGTGCGGCGGCATCGCCTACGATCGGGACGGCGGGGCGGCGGAACGCGGCACCGTCGGCGAGCCCCTGACGGGTGTCCGGGTCACCCTGGAGCCTTTCGAAGGAGGGGGTGCTACGGGCGGACGGGTGGTGGTCGAATCGGCCGCCGTCGGCCTGGCCACTCTCCCCGAGGGCAGTCCATGTCTCGGCTCCGGGCGCTTCACCTCCCAGGATCTGGCCGAGATGAGCGGCGGTGAGATCCGGCTGACCGCGCGGCTCGACGACCTGATCAATGTCCGAGGCCGCAAGGTCAACCCGCGGGAGGTCGAGCGGGCCATCGCCGAAATGGAACAGGTGGAGGACGTCGTCGTGCATGGCGTGGACCGGACCCCGGGGGGAGACCCGACGGTGCGCGCCGTGGTGGCCTCGAGGCACAGCCAGGTCACCGCCGAGGCGGTGATCACCTGGTGCCGCGCCCGGCTGAGCGGCTACAAGGTCCCGCGAAGTGTTGTGCTGGTGCCGTCCATCCCGCGCACGCCGCGTGGCAAGATCGATCGCGCCGCGCTGGGGCGCCTGTCCCCGCCGGCGGCACGGCCCCATGACTGAGCCGGCCGGCCGCAGGGGAGGGGGCGCGCTCCTGGTGCGCGTCTCCGCCGGGCTGCACCTCGCCGGTGCCCTGGTGTGCGTCGTGTCTCCGCGGAGCTGGCCCTGGGTCGTGGGCGGCCTCGCGGCCGACCATGCGCTTCTGGTCGCAGGCAGCCTCTGGCCGCGCAGCACCCTTGTCGGACCGAACCTGCGCCGGCTCCCGATGGAGGCGGCCTTCAGTCGCGCCGTCGCGCTCACGTTCGACGATGGCCCCGATCCCGTCGTGACGCCCCGGGTGCTTGCGCGTCTCGAGGAGCGCGGCGTGCACGCCACTTTTTTCTGCATCGGCAGGCGGGCGGAGGAGCATCCCGGCCTGGTGGCGGAGATCGCGCGGCGCGGACATCGAGTGGAAAACCACTCCTACCACCATTCCGCGGCCTTCTGCTTTCTGGGCCCGCGGGCGATCGGCCGTGAGATTGACCGCGCCCAGGCGGCCCTGACGCGACAGGCGGGCAGCGCGCCGCGATGGTTTCGCGCCCCCGCCGGTCTCCGAAATCCGTGGCTCGAGGCAGCGCTCCGCCCACGCGGGCTCGAGCTCGCGTCCTGGACGCGGCGGGCTTTCGACACCGTATCGTCCGATCCGGGCGCGGTGGTTCGTCGCCTGACGCGGGGCCTGGCGGCGCGCGACGTACTGGCGCTGCACGATTGCGGCTCGGCGCTCACCGCCGGCGGCGCGCCGGTGGTGCTCGAGGCGCTCCCCCGCCTTCTCGACCAGCTTGACGCGGCCGGTCTCTCCGCCACCTCGCTGCCGCCGCCGGTCGGGCAGGTATCGTCCGTTGCCTGAGGCGCCGGCCCTCGAGCGTGGCCGGCGGCGGATGTGGCGCGCCCTGGGCGAGTTGCATTACCGGTTGCGCACCGAAGGCGACAGCCCGGCGCGCTACGCCGCCGCGGTCGCCCTCGGGACGTTGATCGGCTGCCTGCCGCTTTACGGCGCCCACCTGGCGTTGTGCGCCGGAATCGCCGGCCTTCTCGGGCTGAACCGGCTGATGACCTATCTCGCGGCACACATCAACAACCCGCTGACCGCCCCCGGGCTCCTGGCGCTCTCGTTCGGGCTGGGGCACCGGCTGGCGCACGGCCGCTGGCCGCCTCTCGATGCGAAGGAGCTGATGCGCGCCGGGCCATGGGCGCTGGGCCGGGACTTGTTTCTCGGCAGCCTCGTCCTGGGGGTCCTGCTGGCGATCGTGGCCGGGGGCGTCACCTGGATTCTGGCGCGACGCACCCGGCTCGATCCGGCTTGGGATCGGCTGACCGAGGCGACCGCCAAACGCTATCTCGCTTCCAGCCACTTCGATTGGGAATTCGTGCGCGGCAAGCTGCGACGCGACCCTCTCTACCGATCGGTGCTCACTCGCCTCGAGTCGATCGCCTCCGGCAGCGTCGTCGATCTCGGCTGCGGCCGCGGCATCGCCCTGGCCTTGCTGGCGACGGCCGAAGCCGCCCGCGGACCGGCCACCGACGCGGGACTCGAGATGACCGGGGTGGAGGCGCGCACCGCCGCCGCCGCGACCGCGCGCATGGCGCTTGGCGCGCGGGCCCGCATCGAGGTCGCCGACCTTTCTGCCTACGAGCCGCCGCCGGCCGACGCGGTGCTGCTTCTGGACGTTCTCCACTACCTTGACGACTCAGTCCAGCGACGCCTCATCGCGTTGGTCGCGCGGCAGCTTCGGCCGGGGGGTGTCGTGCTGGTGCGCGAGCCCGATGCGGCGGCCGGCGCCCGCTTTCGCGTCACCCGGAGCGCCGAGCGGCTGGCGGCGATGGCGCGCGGCGGGTGGCGGCAGCGGTTCCACTATCGTCCCGCCGCCGAGTGGGCCGGGTTGTTCGAATCGCACGGGCTTCGGGTGTCGATGCAACCGATGAGCCGCGGCACGCCCTTCACGAATGTCCTGCTGGAAGCCCGGACGCCGCCGGTTACGCACGCCGTCGGCGGGCCCGGAGTCAGCGCCGGCGGGTCGGAGCGCCGGCGATGAGCGCGTCGCCGGTGCGCCGCTCGAGCGCGGCGAGGACGCGATTCGTATTATGATTTTTCACGTTGCGCCGGCACCGGACGCTGAAGTCAGCGGGAACCGCCGGGCGGGGCCAAGTGATGACGGAAACTCCAGCGATTCGGTCGAGAATCAAGCATCTCCTCGTCGATGCGCTCCACCTTGAGGGGCTCGCCCCCTCGGCCATCGCCGACGACGCTCCGCTGTTCGGCGAAGGGCTCGGACTCGACTCCGTAGACGCCCTCGAGCTCGTGGTGGCTCTCGAGAAGGAGTTCGCGATTCGGATCCAGAGCCACGAGGTCGGCAAGGAAGCGTTCGTCTCCGTCAGCGCCCTTGCGGCCTTCATCGAAGGACGCCTCGCCACCGCGGGGAACGCCCGTGCCGGGAGCTGATCCCGGTCCCGTCCGGGCCCGGGCCGTCGCCGTCACCGGCCTGGGCGCCGTCAGCCCCCTCGGCTGGGGCCTGGGTTCATTGTGGGACGGCCTGCGCTCAGGCAGGACGGCCATCGGGCGGTTCGACCGCTTCGACCACTCCGGCCATCGAACCCACATCGCCGCCCAGGTCGACCTGGCGGCGGAGCCCGCACGGCTCCGCGGAAAGCCTCTCCGGCTGTCCCTCGCCGATCGATTCGCCGTCGCCGCGGCCCGCGAGGCCGTGGCGCAGGCCACGATCGACGTCGACCGCTGCCGGGAGCGCACCGGTGTCTACTTCGGGACCAGCACCGGCGGAATGCTCGAGACGGAAGCGTATCTCGAGGCCCTGTTCACGGCGATGTCCGGCCGGGGGAGACCGCCCGCGGCGAGCCTCCTCGCCTCGCAGCAGAACAACGGCCCTGGCGATGCGGTGGCCCGCGACCTCGGTATCGGCGGACCCGTGCAGACCGTCTCCGCGGCGTGCGCATCGGGCGCCATGGCCATCGGCGACGCCGTTCGCGCCGTCCGTCGCGGGGAGGTGGATGTCGCGATCGCCGGCGGCTCCGACTCTCTCTGCCGGCTGACCTACGCGGGGTTCAATGCGCTGCGGGCGGTGGACGAGCGACCCTGCCGGCCGTTCCGCGGGAACCGCGCCGGCCTGTCGCTCGGCGAGGGCGCGGGCGCGCTCATTCTGGAGCCCCTCGGGCGGGTCCTGGCGCGCGGCGCGCGGCCGCTCGCCCTCGCCACCGGGGAGGCGGCGTCCTGCGATGCGCACCACATGACATCGCCCCACCCCGAAGGGTTCGGCGCCGCGGAGGCGATCCGCGGGGCGCTCGCCGACGCGCGGCTCGATCCCTCCGAGATCGACTTCGTCAACGCCCACGGCACCGGCACGCCGCTGAACGACGCGGCGGAGTGCATGGCGCTCGTCACCGTGTTCGGCGACCGGGCGCCGGATCTTCCGGTGACCTCCACCAAGGCTCTCGTCGGCCACCTGCTGGGATCGGCCGGGGCGTTGGAGGCCGTGGCGACGATCCTCTGCCTGCTCAACCGGGAGGTCCACCCGATGCCGGACGACGGCGCGTCCGATCCGGGGATTCGACTGCGGCTGGTCCTGGGGCGCCCGCTGCGTCTCGCACGGGCGAGGCACGCGCTCTCCACCAGCCTGGCGTTCGGCGGCGCCAACGCCGCGCTCGTGTTCACACGCCATGGAGATCGGAACCCTGGACGCTGAAACGGTGATTACGGGACTCGGCACGATCGGTCCCTGCGGACACGGGCGCGAGCCGCTGGCTGCGGCCCTCGTGGCCGGAAAGGCCGTGGTCGCCGAAGTCAACCGCGGCGCCGGGTTGCACCGCGAGGGTGGAGCGCGCCTCGCAGCCCTCGTCGGAGAGCGCGACGTATCGCGCTGGGTCGCTCCCGCGGACGCCCGCCGGATGAGCTTCCCGTCGAAGCTCGCGGTGGCCGCGGCGCGCATGGCCCTGGCCGAGGCCGGCATCGACGTCACCGAGGCCGGCGGCCCGCGCACCGGCGTCTATCTTTCCACGACGTTCGGCACGAGTCTGTTCACGGAAAGACTCTTGAGGCAGATTCTCCTCGAGGGGGCCGAGGCCGCGCAGCCTTTCTACTTTTCGGAGTGCGTCGCCAACGCCCCCGCCGCGCAGCTCGCTATCGCCATCGGCGCGCGCGGCCCGAACGTGACCCTGACCCAGCGTGAGTCGGGGCCGCTCCTCGCTGTCGCCCGCGGCGCCCAGGCGGTGCGCGAAGGGTGTGTGGACCGAGCGTTCGCAGGGACGGTCGAGGAGCTCACGCCGCTGCTGCACGCGCTTCTCGACCGCTTCGGCGCGCTGGCCCGGGCGGATGGGGCGCTGGCGGAAATGCCGCGGCCATTCGACCGGCGGCGCGACGGGTTCCTCGCGGGAGAGGGGGCGACGCTTCTCGTCCTCGAGCGCGAGGACGCGGCGCGGGCGCGTGGCGCGCGTGTGCTCGCCCGGGTTGGATGGAGCGGCGCCGCGTTCGACGCCACGGCCAGCGTTTCCGACTGGGGCGATGGCCAGGCGCCGCTCGCCGCCGCCCTGCGCGCGGGGCTCGACCTGGTGCCGGACGGAGCGGCCGGGGTCGCCGCCATCGTCTCCGGCGCATCGGGGACCCGGCGGGGCGACCGCCTCGAGGCGCGCGTCCTGCGCGCCGCCTGGGGCGAGATCCCGCTGCCCCCCGTCCTGGTGCCCAAGGCAGTCGTCGGCGAGTACGGGGGCGGCATCCTCACCTCGGGTCTGCTGGCCCTCGAGGGAGCACCCTTCGGCCCCACCCCCGGGTTTGCAGAGCCCGATCCCGAGGTCGGTGTTGCGCCCCACGCCGGCGGAGCGCTGCAGATCCCGTCGCGCGTTCTGTTGACCGGGCTGGCGTCCGGCGGGGCGGCTGGATGGCTTGTCCTGGAGCGGGTGTCGTGAGCGAGGCCGTGCGGGTGGCGCTGGTGACGGGCGGGAGCCGCGGCATCGGCCGGGCGATCGTGCGCGCCCTGGCCGGGGAGGGCTGGACGGTCGCCTTCACCTGGCGCGCGCACGAGGACGAGGCGCGGCGCCTGGCCGGGGAGCTCGGCGATGCGGTCCGTCCCTTCCGGTTCGAGCTCCTGGATCGAGCGCGCCCGGGGGACCTGGTCGTCGAGGTCGAGGAGCAGGTCGGGCCGATCTCCGGTCTCGTGAACAACGCCGGTGTGCGGCACGACGCGCTGCTGGCGGCGCTCCCCGACGCCGACTGGGACGAGCTGATCGACGCCAACCTCGGCGGCGTCTTCCGCTGCTGCCGCGCCATGATCCCGCGCATGGTGCGCCGGCGGGCGGGCTCGATCGTCAACGTGTCGTCCCTGACGGCGGTGCACGGCCTCGCCGGCCAGACGGCGTACGGCGCGGCCAAGGCGGGCGTCCTCGGCCTCACGCGCAGCCTGGCGCGGGAGGTGGGCTCGCGCGGGATCAGGATCAACGCCGTGATCCCGGGCTTCGTGCCGACCGAGCTGGTCGCGGACGTCGGGCCCGAGCAGGTCAAGGCGCTGCGCGCCGCCGAGGCGCTTCCGGGCGGCGTGACCGCGGCCTCGGTCGCCGACGCCGTCGCGTTCCTGCTATCGGACCGCGCGGCCTGCATCACCGGTCAGACCCTCGTCATCGACGCCGGCATCCTGGCGTAGGAGCGTCCCCGATGTTCCCTCTCGTCGGCGGTGGTGGACGTAGCGACCGTCTCACCGAGATGCTCCCCGACGAGCTGTTGCCGCTCTTCGACGACCGCTTCGTCCGATCGTGCGAACTGTTCGAGGAGTACGTTCGACGGCTCGCGCTCCGGGTCGTCCGCAGCACCGGGCTCGACGTTGCGGCGCGCGAGCCGGGGACACCCGACGAGATGGCCGTACGCGCCGGCCTGGACCCGGTCCGCGCGCCGGTGACGGTCGGCTGGCTCCTCGCCACGCTCGCGTCGGGCGGGGCTGTTGTGCGTGGCGGCGACGGACGCTACACCGTGCCGGCGGCGCTGCCGGACCTCGATCCCCGGGAGGTGGCGGACGCGCAGGAACGCCACGACCCTTCCTCCCTGCCGTCCTACCGGATGGCAGACCTCGCGGCCGCCCTGTATCCGTCGGTGCTGCGCGGCGCCGCGAGTGGCGAGGAGACGCTGTTCGCGCCGGACCGGATCGGCGCCTGGTTCGAGTACTTCTCCAACGACAACCTCATCTACGCGATCAGCAACCGGATCGGCGCTTTCGCGGCCGAGCGCGCCCTCCGCGCCGATGGCGGGCATGTGCTCGAGCTGGGCGGCGGACTGGGAAGCGGGACGGCGGCGCTCCTCGAGCGCTTCACGGAGACGGGGCGGCTCTCCACGTTCCGGTCGTACCGTTTCACCGAAATCGCTCCGTCGTTCCTGCGCCGGGGCCAGCGGAGACTCGCCGGGCGGTTCTCCGGCGTGCCGCTCTCCTTCGGGCGGCTCGACATGGACCGGCCGTTCAGAGAAGCCGGGGTCGAGGACGGCGCGTTCACGCTCCTGTACGGAGTCAACACCCTTCACGTCGCCCGCGACCTCGAGTTCACCCTCGCCGAGGCTCGCCGCTCGCTCGCCCCGGGAGGCGCGCTCGTCCTGTCCGAGTGCGTCCGCCCGTTCCCCGGCCGGCCGGTCTACATCGAGTTCCTGTTCAACCTGCTCGAGGCGTTTCGCGCGCCCCGGCTCGTCGCGCCCTGGCGGCCCAACGGCGGATTCCTCACTCCCGAACAATGGACCGCGGCCCTCGAAGCCTGCGGCTTCCACGACGTGACGGTCTATCCGGACATCGCGCGGATCCGCGAGGTCTGCCCGTCATTCGTCGTCGCCGCGATCGCGGCCGTGCGCGCGTGAACCGGGAGGGTCATACGGATCGCGCGGTGATGCCGTTGCGTGATGGAATCCGGCTCCCCGTCATCGTTCCGTCGTCCGGGCCGCTCTACGAGGGACACTTCCCGGGACGTCCGATCCTTCCCGGCGTGGGCCTCCTCGACCTGATGCTTCGCGCGGTGGCCGCCACGGGCGCCTCCCCGACTCTCCGCGAAATCGCGGCTTTCCGACTGCGACGACTCATAGCACCAGGCGAACACCTGGAGCTCGAAGTGAAGGCATTCGACCCTGACGGCCGGGCCCGGCTCGAGGTGCGCCGCGCCGCGGAGGTCGTCGCCAACGGCGTCGTGGTGCTCGGCGAGCCTTCGCCGGGGGCGAAACCAATGGCTCCCCGCCCCCAGGCGCGACGGCCATCCGCTGTTCCGGATCTCGACGACCTCCTGCCGCACCGGCCGCCGATGCGGTTCATCGAAGCGATCGAGGTGGAGACGGACGGCGGGGCGGTTTGCTCGGTGCGCGTCCCGGAGCAGAGCGCGTTGATCGAACGGGGCTCGGCCCCGGCGCTCGTCGCGCTGGAAATGGCCGCGCAATCCGCAGCCGTATTCGAGGCGCTGCTCCGCTTCCGCAGGAAGGAGGGCGGGGGCGCCCGGGTCGGCTACCTGGTCGGGGCGCGCAACGTGCGCTTCGCGCGCGCCCGGGTGCAGGCCGGCGTGACGCACTTCGCCGCGGTACGGCTTTCGGCGATCGTCCCACCGCTCTCCGTCTACGACTTCGACGTCGAGGACGCGAGCGGCGTGGTCGCGTCCGGAACCCTGAGCGCCTGGGTTACGGCCACAGGCGCCTGAAGCAGAACCATTGGTGCGGCGCGCGGCGGATGGCCCACTCCACCTCGGCCGCCACCCGCCGCATGGCCGCCTCGAGATCCGCGGCACGATCGTCGGTCCGAGGCGCCCGGATCGACGGCCGGAAGACGACACGGTAGAGCCGGCGCCCCTCGCGGAAGACGAAAACCGGCAGCAGCGGGGCGTCGGCGACCCGCGCAAGGACGGCGGGACCCGGCGGCAGCGGGAACGGCCTTCCGAACAGCGTTGCTTTGATCGACCGCGAACCCGTCCGTGGTCGGTCCCCCTGCATCGCCACGATTTCTCCGCGCCGGAGCGCGTCGAGCAGCTCCATGCCTTGCAGCGGGTCATCGCTCTGGAAGTGAATTGTGTACTGGCTCTGCGTGAACCCGGCCAGCACCCCCTGAAGGAACGCCTGCGCCTGCGCGTCGGCCTCGGGCTCGCGGACGAGGTGAACGTGGCGACCCTGCAGCCGTGCCGGAACCATGGAGCCGACCTCGTAGTTCCCCAGGTGCGCCGTGACCAGCACGAGGCCCTGTCCCGGCCGCGCGACCTCGTTCCAGAACTCGATCGCCTCCTCCTCGATTTGAAACGGCCGTTTCGTGGTCAGCCGTTCGTGCCGCTCGTTCAGGCACCACCCGAACGACCAGATCGTCCGGTAGATGCGGCGCTGGCGCTCCCACCACCCGCAGGGGCCGAGGACCGCCTCGAGGTTCGACGCGATGGCCGCACGGATGTTCCGGAGGCAGACAAAGAAGAAAAGGGCGAAGATCACGCTGACGATGCCGAGGAACGGCGCCGGGATCGACCGGATGATCCAGCCATGGAATCGATGCCAGAAGACTCCCGTGACGTGGAAGGACCCGAGGAGTCGCCAGGACCATCCGCGTTCCGGCGCGTGGGGCGGATTGGACAGCGACACACCCTCGAGCTCCAGCAGCAGGTCCGGCCGGGAGTTCCGTTTCATCACCGACCGTTCTAGAGGAGGACGGGGCGGCGTTCCAGTCCTTCCCGGGTCTCTTCCGGGTGGGCGGGAGGGGCCCAGGATCCCGCGGCGATCCGGAGCTCGGAGCGTCTCAGGCTCCGGCAGACCAGCTTGCTGAGGCCGCTCGTCCCGTAGTAGCTCAGAAGGCTCATCAGGAGCGGGATCCCCGCGAGGCAAATCGGCACGAAGGTCGCCGCGGCAAGGTAATTCACCGGCGTCATGTGGCGACGTCCTTCGGGGATGCCGATTAGCCGATAGTACCGGCCGACGATTCCGTACACCTGACCCACCAGCCCCATTAGGCCGATCTCGCGCCCCGCTACGACGCAATTCCCCTCCGCCACCGAGGCGAGCCAGGCCCGCCGGTCGTCGCCGGGGGCGAGGGTGACGAAGGTGCCTATCGGCCGCAGGCCGTGCGCGTCGCTTCCCCCAACGCCGAAGCGGCTCAGTCCCATTCGTCGGCCATGCTCCAGGATACCGGCAGCGGCCCGGTTCTGATCCGCGGGCAACGTCCCGTTCCCCAGTTCCACGTGGGTGAACAGCTCGAGGACATCCTCCACGAACCGCATCGGCTTCTTCTGCATGCGATAGCTCTGCAGCGGGTGATTGAGGAAGTGGACCAGGTTCCGGGATCGCAGGTACGGGACGAGCTCGTAGATGTCGCGCTTTGCGCGCTTCAGATCTTCGTGGATCGCCTCGTCGACCCCGAGGACGTTCACGTGGGCCCACTGCCCGGTCTCAGGGAAGCAGGTCTCGACCTCCTCGCCGATGATGACGGTCGGCTCGAGGTCGGGGCGTCGGGACAGGAGGTCGAGAGCGCCGTCGATGGTGTCGTGGTCGGTGATGGCGACGTACTCGCAACCGATCTCCCGGCAGCGCTCGTAGACGCGCAGGGGGTCATTGTAGGAGTCGCGCGCGCGCAGGGGCTTCAGATGACGGAAGCTCGAGAAGACCGTGTGAACGTGGAGATCAACCTTCCGAAGCGGATTTCCCGTCACGCTCATTCCCCTTCAGGGCCGCGCCGGGTCGCGGCAAAGGTAAGTATTTTATCACCCCACGAGCACCTGCAATGGGCGCGCTGTTGGAGAATGAAGCCGGTCTGGATGCCGCTGGAATCAACCGGCGCTTTTACGACGCGCTGTGGGCCGACACGTACATCATCCGGCCCGAATGCTTCAATACCTGGCCGCTGGTCCGCGAACTGAGCGCCGCCGGTCCGCGCCGCCTGGAGATCGGGCCGGGCCTGTGGACGCGCCTGCCCATCGCCGGCACCTGCTGCATCGAGATCAGCCGCGCCGCCGGATACTGAGCCGCATGGGGGCGTGGTGGCTGACGCGGCGGAGAGAGCAGGCGACGCGTTGGTACAACCGCGTGTTCATGCCCGTCGGATTGTTGTTCGAGAAACGCCTGCGACTGCTGCCGGGAATGATCGACGCCACGCGTGTCGACGAGGTGCTCCTCGTCTGCCGAAGGGAGCACGCGTAAGCGAGGCACGCGACCCCAACGAGCCGGAGATCGATGCAGCCCGTGGCGCCAGGCGGAGACGGCATCTGGATCCCGGGCGCGTTGATCCCGGCGACGAGGGTGATCCCGCGTCGGTGCCCCTTCACCGAGTGCGCGCGGGAGGCTGGCGTCGCCGCCGTCGGCTTCGTCGAGGGGCCGGACGGCGAGCGCGTCATCCACAAGACGGTGCGCAGCGGAGGGAGCTTCGGCGCCTCGCCGCTGCGCCAGGAGATCGGCCTCGGGGCGGCCGGGCGCATCCTCCGTGTGGAGATCGCGCGGTCCTCCGGAGGACCCGAGCAGAGACTGGACAGGATCGAGGTGGATCGGCATTATCTCGTGCGCGAGGGGGACGTGCAGGCGACACCGATCCCGCTCCGGCGTCTCGAACTCGGCACCGGTCGCTCCGCAGCGAAATGAGGCTGATCTCGATGAAGCGCGCATGCGCATTCCTGCTGGCTCTCGTCACGCTGGGAAGCCTGGCCTGGGTGGTGGCGCCAATCGTCCTCATCCGGCCGTTCGGGGCACAGACGCCGGGCGGGCTCGCAGTCTCCTATGCGATGCGCCTTCGGAGCGCTCCGCTCACCCTGGTCCTCCTCGTCCTGGGGCTCGTGACCGTGCTCCTGCTCTGGCCGCGGCTCTCCTCCTGGAAGGGCAAAGCGCCCGCCGGCAGCGCGCTTGTGATCCTCGCAGGATGCGCTCTTCTGGCGCGCTTCAACTACTTCGAGTGGATGTTCCGCCCGCTGCCCGATCCCGGATTCACGGAGACGGCGGCGGCAGAAGGGATCGCCGACGGTGATCTGGTGCTCGGAGTCGCCGTCGGGACGGAGGCGCGCGCCTATCCTGTGCGGGCCCTCGCCTATCATCACATCGTCAACGACGTCGTCGCCGGAGAGCCGATCGTCGCCACCTATTGAACGCTGTGCCACACCGGTCTGGTGTGGAAATCCACGGTGGCGGGACGGACGCTGAACTTCCGCCTCGCCGGCATCAACAACCAGAACTTCATCATGAGCGACGAGGAGACAGGCACCTGGTGGCAGCAGGTCACGGGGTGCGGCATCCTGGGCCCCCTCGCGGGCCGGTGCCTCGAGCCGATCCGGTGGGACGAGGTGACGTTCGCGGTCTGGAAGGAGGAGCACCCGGGCACGTTGGTGCTACGAGCGTCCGACGACCACAAGGAGCATTACGCCTCGGCGGAGTGGGAGCAGAAGATCGCGGAGTACCCGACGGTCACGCCCGTCGATCCGGACGACGCGCTCGAGCCCCGCGATCTGATCGTGGGCGTGCAATCGGGAGCGGCCTCGAAGGCCTTTCCGTGGGCGGCGCTCGACGCCCGCAAGCCGATCGTCGATCGGGTTGGTGATCTGCCGGTCCTCGTCCTGCTCCACCCCGACCGCCGTTCCGTGCGCTGCTTCGATCGCCGGATCGACGGCGAGACGGTCGAGATATTTCTCAGGACGGGGACGTGTCCGCCGGCGCTCCTCGACGGCAGGACCGGCAGCGAGTGGGACTTTTCCGGGCGCGCCACGTCGGGGCCGATGGCGGGCCGGCAACTGGAGCACCTGCCCTGCCTCAAGGACTACTGGTTCGACTGGAAGGCCTACCATCCCGAAACCACCGTCTTCGCCGCCGCGGAGTCGCGTCACGCTGGACCTGCACTGCCATTTGACGTCCCCGGTATAAGATTGCTTCCGCACTGGTACCAGGCGTTCCAGAGAATCGAGAGGTCGCTCATGAACAAGCAGTCGATGCAGCTTGGGATGATCGGGCTGGGCCGGATGGGTGCCAACATGGTGCGCCGGCTCATGAAGGGCGGCCATCGCTGCGTGGTCTACAACCGATCTCCGAAGCCCGTGCAGGAGCTCGCTCGGGAGGGCGCATCGGGGGCCGCCTCGATCCAGGACCTCGTCGCGAAGCTCGGCAAACCGCGGACGGTCTGGCTGATGGTGCCGGCGGCCGTCGTAGACGAGACGATTGCCGGCCTCCGCCCCCACCTCGAGAAGGGCGACGTCCTCATTGACGGCGGCAATTCCTGGTACGTGGACGACATCCGGCGGGCCGACGAGCTCAGGCCCGCCGGCATCCACTACGTGGACGTGGGTACGAGCGGAGGGGTCTGGGGGCTGGAGCGCGGATACTGCCTGATGATCGGCGGCGAGCCGGCGGTGGTGCAGCGTCTCGATCCGATCTTCGCCACCCTGTCGCCCGGCGCGGGCGGAATCCCCCGCACTCCCGGTCGCGACAGGGCCGGCGGCACCGCCGAGCAGGGCTACCTGCACTGCGGCCCGAACGGCGGCGGCCATTTCGTCAAGATGATCCACAACGGCATCGAGTACGGCCTGATGGCCGCTTACGCGGAGGGAATGGGGATCCTGCGCGACGCCAACATCGGCCAGCGGGAGCACGCCGTCGACGCCGAGACGACGCCCTTGCGCGAGCCGCGGCACTATCAGTACGACTTCAATCTGGCCGACATCGCGGAGGTCTGGCGGCGGGGAAGCGTGATCGCCTCGTGGCTCCTGGACCTGACGGCGACCGCCTTGCTCAAGGACTCCGCCGTCTCGCAGTTCGCGGGCCGTGTCTCGGACTCCGGCGAGGGGCGGTGGACCATCAAGGCAGCGATCGACGAGGCCGTCCCGGCGCCGGTTCTCTCCACCGCTCTCTACCAGCGCTTCACTTCCCGGGGAGGATCGGACTTCCAGGATAGGCTGTTGTCGGCCATGCGGTACGAGTTTGGCGGGCACCGGGAGAAACCCACGAAATGAGGAGAACAATCATGTTTGCGGTCCGCCACCTGGCATCGAAGCTGGCTATGTCGCTGCTGGCAATCATGCTCATGGCTGGCGCGCCGGCGCTCGCGCAGACCTCCTCCCCCAAACCGAGTGGGTGGGAGTTCGACGCATCGCCCTACATCTGGGGTGCCGGCCTCGACGGTGATGTCAAGGTCGGCCGGTTGCCGTCGACGGGCGTGGAGGCGACCTTCTCCGACCTCGTGACGGTCCTCGATCTCGGCCTGATGGGCTCATTCGAAGGCCGCAAGGGCCACTGGGGCTTCCTCGTGGACGCCGTCTACGTCAGTCTCTCGGATTCCCAGCCGACTCCCAATTCGCTTTTCGGCGACGCCGAGGTCGATCTGGTCCAGGAGCTGTACACCTTCGCCGGGTCGTATCGGGTCATCGACGGCAAGACGTCCCTCGATGTCATCGTCGGCGCGCGCTACACGAATCTGAGCACGGATCTCGAGCTGACGGGCGGGATTGCCTCAGGGCGCACCGCCGATTCCACCGAGAGCTGGTGGGACGGATTCGCCGGCGCCCGGGTGCAGTGCCGGCCCGGTGAGCACTGGGTGTTGATGGGGCACCTGGACCTCGGCGCCGGCGGGTCGGAGCTGACATGGCAGGCGCTGGCGGGTGCTGCCTACTCATTCAACAAGACCATCGCGCTGAAGTTCGGCTATCGCTACATCAGCGTGGACTACGAGGAGGACGAGTTCCTCTACGACATGGCGATGGCCGGACCGTACGTTGGGGTGGGCTTCAAGTTCTGAGAATCGCCGAGATCGTGCACACGGCTCAGGAGGGAGGGCGCCCTTCGAGCTTGGCCAGGGCCTCGCGCGTCGACTGCGTCCACTTGTGGTTGTCGCCGAGCGCCGCTTCGCGGATCTTGAGCGCCCGCTCGAAGTAGGCCCGGGCATCGGCCTTCCGTCCGTTCCGCGCCGTGAGCACGCCCAGGTTGTGCAGAGCGAAGGCCAAACGCGGATTGTCGGAGCCGAGTGTGCGCTCCCAGATCTCGAGCGCCTGGCGGTGCAGCCGCTCCGCCTCGGGGTCGCGCTTCTGCTTGACCCTCAAGAGTGCGAAGTTGTTGAGCAGACCGCCCCACTCGGCAGTTCCCTCGGTCCCAGCGCGCCGCGCAATGGTCATGGCGCGCTCGTAGGCGTGCTCGGCTTCCGCGAGCTTGCCGTGCGTCAGGTAGGCATAGGCCAGGTTGTCCCATGTCCAGGCGATCAGCGGATGGTCGGGGGGTAGTTTCGCCTCGCGGATTGCGAGAGCGCGCCGATAGAGCGCTTCCGCCTCGTCGAACTTGCCCATGTTGCGGGAGAGGACGCCGAAGTTGTTGTAGGAGGTGGCCAGATCGGGATGATCCGGACCGAGGACCTTCTCCTTGATGGCGATGGCGCGCCGATGGAGCGGCTCCGCTTCGGCGAGGCGCCCCTGCCGGAAGTAGGTCTCGGCCAGGTTGGTCAGGACATTCGCCACTTCGGGATGGTCGGTCCCCTGGAGCCGCCCCCTGATCTCAAGGGCCCGCTCGAACATGGACTCCGCCTCCGAGTGCTTCCCCTGGGCCAGGAACAGGTCGCCGAGGCTGTTCCGGATTTGGGCCACCTCCACCGTTTCGGGGCCGAGCGCCTTCTCGCGGATTTCAAGGCAGCGGGTCCATGACGCCTCGGCCTCCTCGAGCCGGCCCTGCTCCCAATCGATGGCGCCGAGGATCTGCAGGGTCACCGCGACTTCGGGATGATCCGGATCGAGGGTCTCCATCTGGACCTGGAGCGACTCACGCGCCAGCGTCCGGGCGTCCTCGTATTTGCCCAGATCCGAGAGAACACCCGCCAGATCGTCGAGCGACTCCGCCAGCGACGGGCTGCGGCCGGCGGCGCGCTGGCGCTCGACGGCGCGCCGCTGCATCTTCTCGGCTTCCCCGTACAGGCCGAGGCTCCTGAAGACGTTCCCCAGGACGCTCAGCAGCTTCGACTGAACCTCGGGCTGGCCGGCGAGATCACCCTCGATGCGTGCGGTGGCGCGATCCAGGAGCTCCCGGGCCGTGACCGAGTTGCCCCGCGACTCGCCGGGGTCCGAGACCTGGAAGACGGTGATCAGGAAGTCGGAGACCTTTTCAAGCGATGTCGCCTTGTGGCCCGCGTCCGACTCGGCGGCCAGAGCGCGCGCCAGGTTCGCCTGGGAGCTGCGATACAGCACGCTCATCCAGATGCTGAAGCCGACCAGCAGGAGGAACAGCGTCGCCGCGAAGGCCACCGGAAGGCGATAGCGCCGCACGAACTTGCGCAACCGGTAGGCGGCCCCCGGAGGTCCGGCCTCGACCGGCTCGTCCGCGAGGTGGCGCCGCACATCCGCCGCCAAGTTCCCGGGCGACTCGTAGCGCCTCCCGGGGTCCTTCTCCAGCGCCTTCAGCGTGATCCAGTCGAGATCCCCCTGCAGCTGGCGCCTGAGTGCCGCCGCGTCCGTCTGCCGCTCTCTCGCCGCGTCGGTCGAGCGCGCTCCCAGGGTCGACAGCCGCGCGCTCGGGGTCGGCGGATCCTCCTCCCGGATCCGCCGCCGCATCTCGTCGAACCCCGCCGCCCGCAAATCCTCCGCCGTGAACGGCAAGGCCCCCACCAGCAGCTCGTAGAGCAGCACCCCCAGCGAGTAGACGTCCGTCCGCGTGTCGACCTCAATCGCCGACAGCGCCGCCTGCTCCGGGCTCATGTACTCCGGTGTCCCGACGATCACCCCCATCTCGGTGAACAGGGTGCGCTCCGTCAGCGGCCGGTCGATCGCCTTGGCGATCCCGAAGTCGATGATCTTCGGCTTCGGTGTGTCACCCTCTTCTGCCACCAGGGTGTTGGAGGGCTTCAGGTCCCGGTGGATGACCCCCTTGCGATGGGCGTGCTGCACCCCGTCGCAGATGGAAGCGAACAGATCGAGACGCTCTTTCGTGGTCAGGCGCTTGCGGTCGCAGTAGCGGGTGACCGGCTCCCCAGGGACATACTCCATGACGAAGTACGGTCGTCCCTCTTCGGTCTCCCCGGCGTCGAGGACCCTGGCGATGGCGGGATGGTCCATGAGCGCCAGCGCCTGGCGCTCCGCCTCGAAGCGGCGCATGACCGTCGTGGTGTCGAGGCCCTTGCGAATGACCTTGAGGGCCACCTCCCTCCGGATCGGCTCGGTCTGCTCCGCGAGATAGACCACCCCCATGCCGCCCGTCCCGAGGCGCCGCACGATCCGGTAGGGGCCGATCGACTCGGGGTCGCGAGTCGATGCGTCGGGATTGAGGTCAATGAGGTCGGAAGCGCCGGGGGCGTCCTCCGCAGCCTCGAGCGCCAGCCCCAGGACGCAGCGCGGGCAGATTCCCTCGCGCGCCTGCTCGACCGTCAGGCGCGCGCCGCAGCGAGGGCAGGCCGAAGTCTCTGACATGGGAGGGAGACCGGCGAGAGTCTACCTCATGGTTCCATGGGCCGCACGACCGAAAGGAAGGCCGCGTCGCGATAGATGTTCCCCCGCAGCGTGCGCTCGTGAGTGTTTCCCGTCTGAGAGTAGACGGGGCCCGGCGTGCAGATCCGCGTGTTCACGCAGTCTGGTGGCGGCAGCGGGGCGTCGGACCCGACCCAGAAAAAGTCGTTCCCGATCGCCGTCGTCGTGCCGGGGAGATAGGAATCGTGAAGGATGTGGGCGTCGGCCGGCGGAGGGATGGCCGGGTCGGCCAGATCGAAGATGTTCCCGTGGAAGACGAGCGGGCCCCCCGTGTGGTGGTTGACAATCCGCGCGTCGGGGGCGAGGTAGGCCGCCGACGAAGACCAATCGTTGCGGTAGAAGTTGATGTTCCAGGCGCCGGTCGGGTAGATGGCTTCCAGCAGCCTGCTCGAGTCCTGGAACGTGCCGTCCCGCACCAGGATGAAGTCATCGCTGCCGCCGAGGCCGAAATCGGCAATCAGGTTGCGGCCTCCGCTCCCGCCGAACCACCGGAACGACGCGTGCTGCAAGCCGAACAGCGTCGCGACTCCGTACTGGCCGCGATGGCCGCCGTCGAAGCGGCTGTTGAGGAACGTCTGCATCTTGGCCTGCGGGTGCTCGATGGAATAGCCGGCGATCGTGTAGTCGCGGACCTCGCATTCGACGAAATAGTGGTACTCGTTGTTGTAGTCGCGAAACGTGCCGTCAGGCCGGACGCCGGGCGTGATCCTCCAACCATAGTCGAGTCCTCCCGCGCCGTCGATCACGACGTCGTAGAAGGCAAGATTCGTCGGCAGGCGTTGCTCGTTCAGGTCATGGGTCTTGCTCACGATGCCGGCGTGGAGCGGCTGGCCCGGTATGGTTCGGATCGAGAAGTACGCGAGTATTGAATCGCGCTGCCCGTCGAGAAGCAGGAGCGGCCTGTCGGACGGGCCGATCCAGATGAGAATCGTGCTGGCGCTTCCGTCTCCGCGGAACTTGAGCACCCGGTCGGCGCTCACGTAGAGCGTATCGCGGATCTGGTAGGTCCCCACCGGGATGTGGACGATGCCGCCCTGATGGTGACCCATCGCCGCGTCGATGGCGGCCTGGATGCCGGCCGTGTCGTCGATCCCATCGTTGGGAACGGCGCCGTAGGCCGGGTCGGTCACGTCGTAGACCGAGGTGGTCATCAGCAGTTCGACGTTGTTCGGCGGTGGCAGCGGCCCACTGGCGAGTGCCGGTCCGGGCGCCGTCGGATTGGGGAGGGGGGGCGGCGGGGTGGGGAACAGATAACGATCCTCGTAGTAGTCGGGTGGAGGACCGGCGAGGTGGCGTCCGAACTGATTGCCGTAGAACTCCACGCTCACGTTGGGACCCGCGTCGACCACGGCGAAGTTCAGTTCCCCCGAGGGGTCGCCCAACTGGTCGGAGAAGCTGTTGTTGGCGACCGTGAGCCGGCCCGGCAGCGGAGGATGCATCTCGATCTTCGCCTCACCGAGGAAGGCGAGCAGAGTCCCCTCGACCGTCAGCGTTCCCGGGAAGTCGTAAGTGATCTGCGGCGCGTTGACGGTTACAGTGGTGTCGTAGCGGCCGCTCCGGTACTCGACGGGGGGGACTTGCGCGCTGATAGCGTTCCCGACCGAGAGCAGCGTCTTGTAGGACCGCTCGCCGTCGAACGCCTCGATGGTCACTGGTGAATTGGGCTCGGCAAGCTCGAAGTCCGAGATACCGCAGGCCCCTCCACCGCCGCCGATCCAGGTGAACCCCCCGCCTCCGACCCGGCCGGGAGCCGGTTCGGTCGACAGGCCGGAGCGTCCCGAAGAATACCCGGTGCAATTGAACTTGCTGCTCGAGAATAGATGGCCTCCGGAGGAGGGGTGCATGAACCGGTACGCGGTGCCGGTGTAGTTATTGGCGCCGACCCGCTCGAAGCAGTGACAGTCGTTGCCGATGTCAGGGCCGCTCGCGCCCACGTCGTCCCCGGCCACGAACCGGAAGCCATCGGCAAGCTGATCCGTCTGGCTCGTGAGGTAGATTTCCTTGAACGTGTCCTGGGTCGTGGCGCGGCCGGCCAAGGTCTCCGACTGGATGGCCACATCGAGATGGAATGGATCCAGGACGGTGATGCCGATCGCCTCGATGCGCGAGTCGCTGAGCCCAACGAGCCGGAGCACGGGGCCACCGCCCGAGCCTCTCCAAAACAGGGCCGAGCCCCTCGGGGTGGCCGTGGAGCCCACACCCAGGACGTGGACCGGGGCGGCCTTGTCGATCACGAGCGTGTCGCGGATGACATAGAGCCCGGCCGGAACGAGCAGAACTCCTCCCTGAGATTTGGGGATAGCATCAATGGCCGCCTGGAAGGCTGCCGTGTCGTCCGCAGCATCATTGTACCCGTCGTCTCCGTTCGCGCCGTAAACCGGGTCGGTGACGTTGACCACGACGCTCTGCGAGACGAGATACGGGTGGCATTCACCGAGAACCGGCGGCCGGCAGGTCCTCTCCAGCTCGCAGACCCCGGAGGCGTTGCAGGTCGAGGCCCCGGCGCATTCGTCGTCCGGGTCGCTGCCGGCGGGGACGGGAGCGCAGGTGCCCGCGATGGTGGGCAGGTTGCAAGTCTCGCACGCACCGTCGCAGGCGCTGTCGCAGCAGACTCCGTCGGAGCAGAAGCCGCTCGGGCACTCGCTGCCGTCGGCGCAGCCGGATCCGGCGATCTCGTAGAAGTAGATCAGGCTGCCCGCCGCCGACCCTGCATCGATCCACATGGAATCGGGAGTCTGCCCCACGAGGTTCGCCGGTTCGATGATCCCGGAGGGTGAGGTGGAACGATAGACGGAGAACGGCGCGACGCCTCCCGTCCAGGCCAGCGTCACCTCGCCGGGACCCGGGCCGTGGTCGAGCATCAGGTCGATGCCGTCGGGCTGGTGCGAAGCGACCGCGGCGGGTCCGAGCAGCGCGCAGGCCGCCAACAGGGTGAACCGGACGATGATCCTCATGGCCGGCATTTCTAGGAGCGTTCTCTCAATTGACCACAAAGTAGGTGAACGGGGTGTTCAGCGCCGCGAACTTGGTGAGCCCGACCGTGAGCCCCGGTGGCGAATCGAAGTGACGGTTCTTGACCCAGGCCAGGCTCCTACCGGCTCCCGGGTTGCCGGTCAGCGTCACCATGATGTGGCTGTTCGGCCCGACGTTCGTGTCTGTTACCGCGGCCGCCGTTTGCCCGGCGGCGATCACGCCCGTGCCGACGGTCTCGAAGCGGCTCCGGCCACCCACCCACAGCTTCTCGACGGTGGGAGGCAGGGGGGTCCCGATCCCGAGCCCGCTGGCGCCGTCGAGGTTCTGATCTCCTCCGAGCCACAGCACTTCGGAGCTCTGCACGTCGATCATGTTCGGGTATGCCGGGAAGTTGAAGTTCACGTCGTTCAGGCCCACGACGACGCCCCGGCAGTCGCGAAGCCGGAGCAGCGTTGTCTGGGCGTCGTAGCCCATCCGGTTGTTCATGATGACCAGGCCGAGGGACCTGGAGAAATCCAGCAGGGTCGGCGGCGGAATCGCCGGGCTCGGGATGGGCGCGAACCTGTTGTTCTCGATCGTCACGTTGGTCAGCGCCGTCCCACCACCCGGGACCTTCTCGCACTTCACGTGCGTCTCGAAGGCCCCCTCGAAGTGGATGCCGTCCAGCGTGACCGTGATGATCCCTGACGGAAGGGTCGGCGCGAAGAGGACCCCATACTGCGAAACGCCTTGCACGAGGCCGCCGAGCCACCTGAACGTGGCCACGTGATTGAACCTCGCGCCGCCCTCGAGATTCTGGTTGACAAGCAGATTGACCGCGGTCACCTGGAAAGCGAAATCCACGGTCATGCCCCAGGCACAGTTCTGGAGATGCACGTCCTCCAGGTAGAAATCGATCCCGTTGATTCTGAGCCCGGATGCCCCCGGCCCCGAGAATCCCCGGACCCAGACCCGCTCCAGGGAGACGAAGGCGGTGTCGATGAAGCGGAGGGCCGATCCGATGCCGGGGTCGTCCGTCCCTTCGATCTTCAAATCCCGGACCCCCGACCCTATGACCTTCTCTGCGGGCGGATGCTCCTGGAAGACGACGGCGTCCCCCGTCCCCTCGTAGCGGATGATGCTCGCGTTCCTCCCTTCGCCGGCCAGGATGATCTGCTTGTCGTCGATGACGAGAGTCTTGGTGACCAGGTATGTCCCGGCCGGGAAGAAGAGGATTCCTCCCGTGATGGAGGCGATCGCTTTCTTGATCGCCTCGGTATCGTCGATGAAGCCGTCGCCCGCCGCGCCGAAATCGTCGACCACATCGGCGATGTGCGGCTGCCCCGCGTGGCTCGCGAGGACGGGTGACTTCGATGCCAGAATCGAGGCGCCGGCAGCCGATCCTCCCATCAGCGCCAGAGCGCGCAGCAAATCCCTGCGGGGCAGGTTCTCAATGCCCCCCGCGTGTGGAAGGTCGTGGACGGGGTTCTTGCTCATGATGGAGGCCCTCCCTTCCCTACATCCTCAAATCGGGGCCGAGGTAACGCCAACGGAGGGGGCAAAGTGGAGTTGAGGCCGGGCCGTCCCCGGCGGGTACGAAGCACGCCTCAGCGCTTGACGCCCTGTTTCTCGCGCCGGTCGGCCTCGGCCTCGAGGCGCGCGGCGCCGGCCTCGTCATCCTGGAGGCGCAGCAGCCTGGCGTGCTCGCGCAGGTTGAGGATTGGATGGGGGTGGCTGGGATCGACCTTCGCGTCCCAGATCTCCTGCGCCTCCTCGAACAGCAGCCTCCCTCCTTCGAGGTCCCCTTTGTCGCGCCGCAGCTTGGCCAGGTTCGACATGACTGATGCATTCTCCAAGTTGTCCTTGCCAAGCACACGCTCCTTGGCCGCGAGAACTTCAACCAGCAAGCGTTCCGCGAGGTCGCGCCGCCCCTGGGCCCGATGCATCTCAGCCATGTACCCGAGGGTGAGCAACGTGTCGTAGTGGTCCGGGCCCAGCGCCTTGCGTTGCCGGGCGAGCGTCGCTTCGTAGAGCCGGTTCGCCCTGTCGTACTGTTTCCGCGCACTGTAAAGGTTGGCCAGGTCGCTGAGCGACGAGAGCATGCGGGGGTGCTCGGGTCCGATCACTCGCCGCATGACGTCGATGTTGTGAACCAACAGGGTCTCGGCCTCGTCGTAGCGTCGCAGGTCATGGAGCACCTGCGCCAGGTTCGTAACATTGACGAGCGTACTGGGATGCTCGGCCCGACCAGTCCGGCGCGCGATCTCGATGACGCGTCGATAGATCGATTCGGCCTCCTCGAAACGGCCCCGGAACCAACTGAGCGAGGCGAGGCTGTTCATCGAGGAAAGCGTTTTCGGATGCGCCTCGCCCAGGACCCGCTGGCGCGACGCAAGCGACTCCATCAGGAGGGGCTCGGCCTCGTCGAGGCGGCCCTGGAATAGATAGACCCATCCGAGATTCAAGAGCACCTGCAGCACATCCGGATGATCGCTGCCCAGCGTCCGCCGCTGCGTCGCGATGACCTCGACGAACAGTCCCTCGGCCTCCTCGAAGCGGCTCTGCTTGCTATGGATTTCGGCGAGGGAGGTCATCGTCTTCAGTGTCTCAGGATGATCGGCTCCACGCACGCGGCGCTCGCAGTCGAGAACCTCGCCGTAGATCACCAGCGCCTCGTCGTATCGGCCCCGCGACCCCAGGAGCGACCCCAGGTTGCGGCGGGTCTCGAGCGTGTCCACGTGCTCGGCACCCAGGACACGCCGTTGCCGCTCGACGGTGTCGCGAAACACTCCCTCCGCCTGGTCCCAGCGCCCGTCTGTCCAGTGCAGGAAGCCGACGGCGTTCTTCGCCCGCAACGTCCGCGGATCATCCTCGCCGCGCATGCGCGTGAAGGTCTGGAGCGCGTCGTCGGCCAGCGGCAGCGCGCGCGCGGGCAGGCCGAGCTTGCGGTACAGCTCCGAGATGGTCGCGTTCAGCTCCGCCCGGATCTCCGGCCGGTCGCTGAGCGTGGTCGCAATCTGGGTTGCGCCGCGCTCGAGCAGCTCGCGTGCCGTGACCGTCTCGCCCCGGGCCTTGTCCGGATCCGACACTTCGAACACACCGAACATGAAATCGGAGACTCGCTTGACGGTCTCGGCCTCTCGCTCCGCCTCGGATTCCGCGACCAGGGCCCGTTGGAGGTTCCGCTGCGATTGGCGATAGAGAATCGTCATCAGGACGCTGAACCCGGTGAGCGTGATCATGGATGCGATCACCAGGATGGCCGCCAGGCGGTGTCGGGCGACGAGCTTGCCGAGCAGGTACCAGGTACTCGGCGGCCGGGCGAGGATCGGTTCGTTGCGCAGCCAGCGCCCGACGTCGGCGGCGAGCTCCGCCGGCGAGCCGTAGCGTCTCCCGGGGTCCTTCTCCAGGGCCTTGAGCGTGATCCAGTCGAGATCCCCCTGCAGCTGGCGCCTGAGTGCCGCCGCGTCCGTCTGCCGCTCCCGCGCCGCGTCGGTCGAGCGCGCTCCCAGGGTCGACAGCCGCGCGCTCGGTGTTGGCGGGTCCTCCTCCCGGATCCGCCGCCGCATCTCGTCGAACCCCGCCGCCCGCAGCTCTTCCGCCGCGAACGGCAAGGCTCCCACCAAGAGCTCGTAGAGCAGCACCCCCAGCGAGTAGACGTCGGTGCGCGTGTCGACTTCGATCGCCGACAGCGCCGCCTGCTCCGGGCTCATGTACTCCGGTGTCCCGACGATCACCCCCATCTCGGTGAACAGGGTGCGCTCCGTCAGCGGCCGGTCGATCGCCTTGGCGA
>Ga0247727_10001140_pt1 | contig 64810 bp, 62 predicted proteins | sample WisWelCaveWW1625_FD_202498 | JGI IMG/M metagenome (GOLD analysis project Ga0247727, IMG submission 202498) | Biofilm microbial communities from Wishing Well Cave, Virginia, United States - WW16-25 | ecosystem: Environmental > Aquatic > Deep subsurface > Groundwater > Cave microbial mat | place... | reverse complement strand
CCTCCTCTTCGATTTGATTGGTTATGTAGAGATAAAAGTTTGAATAGTAGTTAGGTTTAATGTAGGGTTTAAAACCTAAGGTAAAGGTAAGAATGACTAAACCCAAACTTAGCCCTAGGGCTAAGTTGCGCAATGGTTTTTTTAACCACCCCAAAGCTAAAAGGAGAGAAAAGGCCGGTAACGGCTGTATCAAATAATGAGGATAGGGTCTGCCACCAAAAGTAGCGCCGTAATAAGCAAAAGCTAGCCATAATATCACTAACTCAAAATTGGTAACGTTAGTTTTTGACTTCTTTTTTGAAACGAACTTCCAAACAAAATACGCGGTTAACAAAAGTAAGGGAAACGCCTTGAGAATTATAAGTCCATTCGAGACAGAGAGGGGTCCTAGCGAAAGTTTGTTACCGTAATTTGTGTAAGAAAAATTGAATAGGAGAGCAGAAAAAATATACGTATCGAGAGCTTTCTGCCAGGCGAAATAAAGCAGAGAAATAACTATTGGAGTAAGGTACCCAACTGCTAGAAAAGCAAGGCCCCTGACGTTCTTAAAAATATCCTTTCCAAACGAAAGCAACAGAAAAATCCCAAAAGCGGCAAAATCAAATAGAGCCGGAAATTTGAGCAATAATCCTAGTGAAAAAAACAGACCCGCCCAGAAATATTTTTTGTCCAAGCCAAAGATGAAGCCGAGAGAGATAGGCAAGATCAGTAGAATTTCGCTGTTACCGATATTTCCCTCAAGTAATGGAGTAGCCGTTAAAGCAGCTAGAATTGCGCTCGAGAGTTTGGCAACATTTTCATCAAAAAGCTTCTTCGCTAGATGGAAGTAGACAAATAGGGTAGCCAAAAACCAAACTGTTAATAAGAAACGGAAGGACCAAATCGTTTGACCGAAGAGCTTGAGGGCTGCTGCTGAAAGGTAATAGATGCCAGGTGTTTTGTGGTCAAAAATATCCACATAAAGAAGTCCACCGTTGAGAATCTTTTGCCCAATTACCAAGTAAATAGCTTCATCACCGTACCAAAAAGGCTCGAAAAGTGAAGGAAGACGAACAAAAAAGGTAATTAGTAGAAGAACAACGAGAAAGCGGTTATTTGCCAAAAAATCAGTGATTTTGTTTGTAAGAGTGGCAGCCATTGAATGGCTAGATTATAGCCCCAAGTTAAACCAGTGACAATATTGATTCTATTTGCCCTCGACGAACTTTTCCGTAGCTCGGTATTCGATCCGTTTGCCCAAGATCAGGCGAGTGTGGGCGTCCATCCCTGGAAGAGATCCAAAGAAGAAACCAGTGACTGGCAAAAGTACGAACTGAAGAATATGCAGCGGCCAGAAGAGCTTCTTGTCCTGTGTCTGAGGTCGAAGAAGCCAATCGACTACGATCACAGAAACTATAAAAACAGTAGTGGTAGTCAATATCAAGCCGGAGACCTTAGGCAGATAAAAACCTAAAGCAGTTTGAGCAAAATCCTGGTTTATCAAGGGAGGTATGGTTGCACCTAGGGTAAGTATCCACCAGGTAACTGGCCAAAGGAGGTGCTGTTGGAGAGCGGAAAGAAAACGGAAGGCAAAGTTGGTGATGGAAATTTCTTGCCGATACTTAAGGAACTGTTTTACAGCGTAGGCAATGTCTGTAACACCCCAAGCCCAACGACGATTTTGGGCATACTGTGCCATAATTGATTGCCAGTAGCCTTGCCCTTCGACCGCGTCAGCATGGAGAGGCAAAAAAACCGATTCAAGGTCAACCTTTCCTTTGTGAGTAAAGAACGCTTTGAAAAAGAGGTGCCAATCTTCTGCTACCACATCAACATCCCAAAAATCAGTCTCCTCTAGCAGATTCCAGCTCAGAGAATAGGTTGAATAGTTGAAATTTGACCGAGGGCGTGAAAGTTCTGCTACTCCACTGATTGAGTAGATCGTATGTACTACTCTGACAAATAGAGGTACCCGCCAGATATTATTATAAAAGACCAGAGCACCCTGCCAAAATCTTAAGGAACGTTCCGGATGTTTCAAGAACTGATAGGTTAGGTTAGAGAAATATTTTGTGTGAATTGCCACATCGGCGTCACAAGAAGTCACGGTTAGAAGGCTCTTGTTTAGACCTTCTTTCTCGATCCACTTTTTTACTTCTCTGCCAGCGAAAGCGAGATTGGAACTTTTACCTGCAACTTCGCCTGGCAAAAGTTCATGGTTAGTAGACAGAAAAGAATCGAACTTACCTTCAAATTCCTTTCTTAAGGCCTCTATTTTTTCCTCAACCTCAACTTCCCTTTTTTCAGCGGCTATGACCACGACCATCTGTTTAGTAGGAAATTCTTGGGTTGAAAGATAGCTTAAAGTTCTTTGTAAGATTTCTAAAGGTTCTTTGTAGGTCGGGATAAAAACTAGGTGGCGGATCTTGGAGTAATCCAGATTTTCGGCCTTCATACTCTCTAGCCAGTTGATTTGATTGGTCTTTTTAATTTTTAGATAACTACGAATGGAATTGATCCCCAGTAAGGAAGCTTTGTAAAAGAAGTAGATGTCAAAGAGAATGATGAAATAAGCTACGACCTCGGGAATAAAAAAAGAAGCCCAAAGAGGGCTTGTAAGTATGGCCCAAGAGGACAGACCCGAAAGAATTTCTAGTAAGCGGGTAGAATAGCTTACTCTACGTGTGTCACTTCTCATTTTCTAGACCCAATAAAGAGTAGGAATTTTCAGTGGTAGCCTGTATGATTTTCTCTAAACCCACTTTTTTGAGGGAGGAGAGACTTTCCGCTACTATTTTAACATATTTGGGTTCGTTACGTTGGCCACGCAAAGGCATAGGCGCCAGATAGGGAGAATCAGTTTCGATAAGAACTCGATCTAAGGGTACGTAGGCAGCTGCCTGCCTAATATAATCATTGCCTTTGTAGGTAAGGTTGCCACTAAAGGAGATGTAGAGGCCTAGGTCCAAGAATCTTTTGGCGATTTCTTTATCTCCCATGAAGCAGTGCATTAGCCCGGAAACGGGCTTATTTAGACCCTTAAGTGTTTGAAAGAGTTCTTCGTAAGCCTGGCGGCAATGAAACAATATGGGCTTGCCTTGCTCTAGAGCCAACTCGATCTGTGGTAGAAGTATTTTTCTTTGAGCTTCTAAATCTGGTTCCGGGTAACCCTCATAGAAATGTTTGTCCAAACCAACCTCTCCGACCGCAACTACCTTTGGTTTCTTGATCAAAGTTTTAAGACTCTCCAAAGTTTCCTTCGACCATTGATCCACGTGGTGTGGATGTACCCCAATTGAAGCAAAAAGGCCAGGATATTTCTGAACAAGATCGACGCCCTTTATTGAGGAATCAAGATTAGCCCCCACAGTCATAATTGCCGTCAATTCTTTGAGGTTCTCAGGAATTATTTCCTCACGGTCATGGTCATAAGCCTGAAATTGCAAGTGTGAGTGGGTATCAACTGGCTTCATAGAGTTATTTCCTGGGAAAAAGTGTGGTAGTAGTTTTTACTTTTGGGCCGGAGAATTGCTGCGCAATTTTGTCTGCAGTTTCGGGGAGTAAGGGCAAGAGGAGTTCCTGGATTTCCAAGATTTGTTTGACTAGATTGCTCACAAGGCTCTCCGCTCTCTCCCGATCCTTCTTTGCTGACTCCCAAGGCTTGGTCTCTTCGATCCTTTTGTCTAGACTGCGAATTTTGTTCCAGATGTATTCCAAAGCTTGCTGGAACTCCAATCGATCAAGGTGAATTGCAAAGCTCGCGTCAAGAAGTGGTTTTTCACGAGGCCCTTCGATATCAAGGTCAAGGTTTTGAGCAAGTTTGGCTACCCTAGCGACCAAATTTCCGAGGCCATTGGCGAGATCGGAGTTGTAAACTTCTTTGAGTCGCCCGAAAGAAAAATCCCCGTCGTTGCCAAAAGGAAATTCCTTGAAGAGAAAGTAACGCAGGGCGTCCTTCCCATACTCCTGAGAAAGTTGTAGGGGGTCAATCGCATTCCCTAAAGACTTGCTGATTTTGGTTCCATCGATCGTAAAGAAACCATGAGCAAAGACCTGCCTTGGAAGTGGGTAACCGGATGCAAGTAGCATTGCTGGCCAGATCACAGTGTGGAACCGCAAGATATCCTTACCAATTATATGAACGTTAGCTGGCCAAAAGGGTTTTGGGGTCGCTGAGTAATAACTTAGAAGAGCATCGAACCAGACGTAAATTACCTGACTATTATCAAAGGGAACTTTAATACCCCACGTAGCCCCCTGTCGAGAAATAGAGATATTCTCGAGTCCAGATTTGACAAATTCTAGAACTTCATTGCGTCGCTCTTCAGGTTGTATAAAAGTAGGACTTTTCTCGTAAAAGGCAAGTAACTTATCTTGAAACTGAGACAGCTTGAAAAAATAATTTTTTTCTTTCAAATTTTGCGGTTTGGTTTTATGATCAGGGCAAAAACCACCCTTGTCCAGATCGGTGGGTCTCAGGAAAGCCTCGTGACCAATACAATAAAGCCCCTCGTAAATACCTTCCTCAATATAACCTTCATCAAAAATTTTTTGGAAAAAGTCTTGAACGAATTTCTCGTGGATTTTATTAGTAGTACGAACAAAATTAAACTTGCCGTCGGCAACATCCAATTCCCGCCAAGTCTCCTGCCATTTTTCAGCCATTGCGGTAGCATATTTTTCCAATTCCACCCCCTTCTTTTCAGCTGCTTCAACAGTTTTTTGTGAGTTTTCATCACTCCCGGTTAAGAGAAAAACATCCTCGCCTTTGATTTTGTGATAGCGATAGAGAATGTCCGCTGCGAAACTAGCATAGGCGTGGCCAACGTGAGGCACGTCGTTGATGTAATAGATAGGTGTAGTTACAAAAAATTTTTTCTTGGTCATAAGACTTATTTGTTCGAAAAGTAAACTTCAGCTAAGATTCCCACCGAAAAAACCAAAACTAAATTGAGCATATTGCTTAGTCCCAGCAACCTTAATAAAAGAACTAGAGTTACACTCAGAGCAGCGATTAACCCTCTCCTCAGAGATTGACGCAACAATATTCTTGGCCTTTGAGTAAGCGTAGTCGTAGTTGTTCTTCTTCTACCCTCAAAAATAAGGCTTGCCGAGTATAGCACCAAGCTCAAACCCGCTGCAAGGCTGGCGAAGCCGGTGAGAAAGAAGTAGGCTAGGTTAGCAATTACTAAGTTTCCGCCTAGCCTAGGCGGCAGGAATAAAATGACATAAACAAAAGCTGAGCTACCTAAGATAAATACTATAGTTAGAACTAAGGTAAAACCCTTCATTAGTTTATTTTACAACTACTGCTGGCTTCTGCTAACATAGCGATGCTTATGACGGAACAGAACCTCTTATTTGCAATTGGAGCTGTGGTACTAGTGGGGTTTTTCCTTTTCTACCGCAAGCTTGAGGATCTTAAACAAAAAGATGAGTCCGATGAATCATCTAAGATTCTCATGGAGTGGCTCAAGGAAATGCGCACCTCTTTGGATAAGAACACCGATACTCTACAGACCCAGCTGCAAACCACCAATAAGGCAATAAACGAGCGACTAGACAACGCAGCCAAGGTTATCGGTATGGTAGGTAAGGAAGTAGGTCAAATGAGCGAGATTGGCCGTTCAATGAAAGATCTTCAAGACTTTTTGCGTTCACCAAAATTGAGGGGGAATATTGGCGAACAAGTGCTCAGGGAACTACTTGGTCAATTTCTTCCCAAGGAAAGCTTTCATCTACAGTACCGTTTTCGATCAGGAGAAATAGTAGACGCAGCCATAAAGACTGAATCGGGCATTATACCGATTGATTCGAAATTTCCTATGGAGAATTTTAAGGCTATGATTCAAGCTGAGACTGAAGCGGAGAGAAAAACCTTTCAAAGGGATTTCGCCCGAGACGTAAAGAAACATATCGATGACATCTCCAAAAAATATATCCTTCCGGAGGAAGGAACTATCGATTACGCTTTAATGTATGTACCAAGTGAACCCATTTATTATGAAATTATGGCTAATCTACCGGAGTTGTCAGATTATTCCCATTCGAAGAGAGTACTACCAGTTTCTCCCTCAACTTTTTATGCTTACATGAGAGCTATTCTGATGAGTTTTGAAGGCAAAAAGATTGAAGAACAAGCTCGAACCATCCTTTCTTCCCTGCGGGGAATTAAAGGTGAGTCAGAGAAGTTTGGCGAGGGACTGCGTGTTTTAACCAAGCACATAAATGATACTAAGAACACCTCCGATTTAGTTAATTCACGTTATATTAACCTAGCAGCCAAAATAGACACAGCCCAAGGGTTGAAAGGGGTAACAGCCAAGGCAGCTCTGGATAAGCCCGAGACTCCCCCGCTCGAAGAGGCGGAGGACTTGGTAGAGACGACTTCAAGCCCCAATTGATTGCCAAATCCACGGTAAACTCTTACCATAATATTGTGAAGAAGATTCATGAAGTTAACCAAAATGTCTGTCGAGAAGAGATCCTTGGAGTAGCTTACTCTGGGGGAGGGAACCGGGGAGTAATTCACCTCGGTGCTTTAAGAGCCTTTTTGGAAAAAAAGATCATACCGACTCATGTAGTTGGGGTTTCGGCGGGAGCCTTCGTCGCCGCCTTCCATGCTTTTGACCCTTTCACCAACAACTCCTTTACGGATCTTAAGATTATCTTTTCTTTCATTAATAAAACTTTTATCGGGCTCTCCGGGGGACAAGTTTTATGGCGGCTTATTAGCCATGGTCTGAACGCTAAAAGTTTGGGAGATTCAGCAAAGATAAAGACTTTTTTGGAAAAGAGACTCCCCTTTAAGGATTTTAAGGATATGAAAATTCCACTGGCAATTGGGGCTACCGACATAGAGACTGGATCTGATTTTTGGTTTCATGAAGGTCCTATGATTCCAGCTCTCTTAGCTTCGTCAGCGACTCCAGGAATTTTCCCTCCAGTGGAAATTGGGGAGAAAACTTTTATCGATGGTGGTGTGACCAACAACCTACCCTTATTTGAACTAGCCAAAAAAGGCTGCGGTACCATTTATGCTGTCAACGCTGGATATGCAGGGGAATCCAAGAGACCGCCCAAGAATTTTATTGAAAATATCATTGATAGTCGTGACATAGCTCAATATCAAACCGCTCGTTATGAGATTGAACTTATAAAAGCCCTTTATCCAAATATAAAAATCGTTCCTATAGAGCCACGCAGTGGCTTCGAGCTTGCCCCATATGACTTTACCCAAGAAAGGGCGGAGAAAGTAATTGAAGAAAGCTACCAATACACTCTAAATATTCTAGATAGTAGATCAACCTAAGTTTCCTAAAATGGATAGAAAGGACACCTTAACAGAAGAAGATCTCGAAATTGCCGCCGTTACCGGCGGTAGTATGCCGCTACCCATTCCGGGACGAATTACTAGACTCTTCCCGGCCTTCGCCCACCGTAACTACCAACTCTATTTTTTTGGACAAAGTATTTCCTTGGTTGGCTTTTGGCTTCAGCAAGTTGCGATTGGTTGGCTTGTTTTTGAATTAACCCACTCTGCACTTTGGGTTGGGATCGCCTTTGCAGCTGGGGGCTTGCCGTTTTTGCTCTTCTCCGCCTTTGCGGGGGTCTTCATCGACAAGACTGATAAACAAAGGTTGATCATCTGGACCCAGATTGGCGAAGCCACAATTGCGCTAATTTTGGGATTGATTGTTCTAAACGGATTGGCGAGCCTACCGCTTGTTCTTTTTTTGGCGTTTTTGAGTGGTATGGTGGGTTCGATTGATCTGCCAGCAAGGCTCGCCTTTTTGATCGAGATGGTTGGTCGAGACGATCTTGCCTCGGCAACGGGAATTAACGTCGGAGTTTTTAACGCGGCTAGGTTTGTCGGACCTGCCTTGGCGGGTTTGCTGATCGCCTCCTTTGGCGTTGGCTGGGCGTTTATCCTAAACGGGGTAAGTTTCCTACCGCCGATAATGGCGCTACTAAAGATTCGGCCAATCTACAGGAGTTCTCCAGCAGCCGATCAGCACCCAATTGAATCGTTAAAAGAGGGGCTCGCTTTCGTTTTTCATAACGAAAAACTTTTGTTTTTTATGCTCCTTGCTTCTGCCATGGCGATTTTTGTTTGGCCTTATCAGTCCCTAATGCCGGTGGTGGCGGAGAAAGTCTTCTCTTCCGGTCCAGCCGGCTTGGGGACACTCCTTTCCGCTACCGGTGCTGGTAGCTTAGCGGGAGCTGTTTTCACCTCATCTAGATCTCGACAGAAAAATAATATAAAGCCAATTTTTGTCGGAATCCTGGTAGCCGGAGTCAGTCTAGTTGCTTTCTCCTTCAACTACGATTTTGGGCTAGCCCATGTGTTGCTTTTTGCCGCCGGTTTCGGAGTGATAGTTTCAGTTTCTCTACTCAATACCATGGTACAACTCTCCGCCCCTGATCAGATGCGCGGTCGGATAATGGCGGTCTATCTCACCATGTTTGTGGGTATGATGCCATTAGGTAACTCTCTACTTGGAGCAATCGCCGAGCGAACGTCAATCCTTTTTTCGATCCGGTTGGGAGCGCTGGTTATGTTGATCGCTAGTTCTTGGATTTACTTTAAGAAGGCCAGTAGTTGGCAATAACCAGCGGCTAGTTATTTTCATCCAAAAACCAAAGCAACCAGAAAAAAGGGCAAAAATTTCCTGTGCTAAAATGGGTAAACTATGGCCAGCGTTCTAGAAGATCTCAATGAAAAACAGAGACGAGCGGTAACTACGACACAGGGACCTCTTTTGATCATTGCTGGAGCAGGCACTGGCAAGACTACGGTAATTACCCGCCGTATCGCTTATTTAATCGAAAAAAAACTAGCTAAACCGTCTGAAATTCTCGCCCTCACTTTCACAGAAAAAGCAGCTTCCGAAATGGAAGAAAGGGTTGATGTTTTGGTTCCTTACGGCTATGTCGACACTTGGATCAGTACCTTTCATGCTTTTGGAAACAGAGTTTTGGCCGAGAATGCCCTTGATCTAGGTTTACCACCTGACTTTAAGGTAATGAGCTTCCCCCAACAAGTTCTTTTCTTCCAGCAAAATCTATTTGCCTTTGAGCTTGATTATTATCGCCCTCTATCCAATCCAACAAAATTTATCGGGGCAATTTTGAGCTTTATTAGTCGTTGCAAAGATGAAGACATCTCGCCAGATGATTATTTAAAGCACGTCAAAAAACTTGCAGGCTCTTCCACAAGAGCCGATTTCACTAAAGAAGAATGGAAAATTGAAATTGCTCGACAGAGAGAGCTAGCGAGTGTTTACTCTCGCTACGAAGAGCTCAAAAAGGCTGCTGGGAAGCTAGATTATTCAGACTTGATTGGTTTGACTTTAGGGCTCTTTCGCCGCCGCCCGACCGTTCTAGGTGAATACCAAGAGAAGTTTAAGTACCTCTTGGTCGATGAGTACCAAGACACCAACTACTCTCAGAACGAACTGGTCAAAATGCTTTCAAATTCACATAAGAATATTTGCGTTGTTGGTGATGACGATCAAAGTATCTACAAATTTCGCGGAGCGGCCGTCTCCAACATCCTCAAATTTACCAAGGACTATCCGAAAGCAGAACAAATAGTCCTCACCGAAAACTATCGTGCCACACAAGAACTTTTAGACAGCTCTTATCGTCTTGTTCAACACAACAACCCAGATCGGCTTGAGGTAAAAAACAAAATTGATAAACGGTTGAAGTCGATCCGCAAGGAGGTTGGTCGCCCGCCTTTAGAATATTTCGGGGAGACTATTAGTGAGGAGGCAGATTTTGTAGCTTCTGAAATCGAAAAACTGATTGACAACAAAAAAGGAAAGCTGAAGTACAAGGACATAGCAATTTTGGTTCGGGCCAACGCACAAGCCGATCCGTTTTTGCACTCTCTTAATTTGAAGGGAATTCCCAATAAATTTGTTGGAAGCTCGGGGCTTTATTCACAAGCGGAGATCCGCCTCTTGATTTCCTTTCTAACGGTAGTTAGCAATTTTGACGATAGTCTAAATCTCTACAGTCTAGCGACCTCAGAGATTTATCAACTCCCAATGAAGGATGCTATCGTCTCTGCTGATCTGGCGCGAAGACGAAACAAACCTCTCAGCTATATCTTCCGGCATATAGAAGCCGAAGAGCTGGAAATTTCTGAAGAGGGTAAAGAGGTAATTGAAAAAATTAATAAAGATCTTACAGAGAGTATCGAGCTCTCCCGAAAGGAAAATGCGGGGCGTGTTCTTTATGACTTTATAAAAAAAACTGAGTTGCTCACTCGACTAGAAAAAGCTGGGGAAGCTGAAGCCGCGATTAAGATTCAAAATATTGCTAAATTCTTCGACAAGATTAAGGAGTTTATTGAACTAGCTCAAAATGAATCTAGTCGACAATTTATTGAGTATCTAGAAACGATGAGATTAGCTGGAGATGACCCAGCTACTGCTGAGTTCGACCCCGATCTAGATGCGGTCAACGTCATGACAGTCCACGCTGCCAAAGGACTAGAATTTTCAGTTGTTTTTATGGTCAATCTAGTCGCTGATCGCTTTCCATCAAGAGAGAGAGCCGAGCCAATAGCCTTGCCAGAAGAACTCATAAAAGAAACCCTTCCTCAAGGAGACTTCCATTTGCAAGAAGAGCGCCGGTTGTTTTATGTGGGCTCGACAAGAGCAAGAAATTCACTTTTTTATACCTGGTCGAGAGATGCCGGTGGCAAACGTCTCAAGAAGGTTTCTCCCTTTGTTCTAGAAGCACTGGATAAGCCAGTTTCACAGGCAGTCCCCCAAAAGAAAAGTCCCTTAGAAAAAATTGAGCAGTTTGCGTTGGCGCCCCGACAAGTTGAGAAAAAAGGGCAAGCCCCCGCTCTTTTGCGCCTGACCCAAGCCTCGATCGATGATTACGAGACCTGCGCCTATAAGTACCGCTACGCTCATGTGTTACGGATCCCGATCCTTAGGCACCATGCGGTGATTTATGGTTTTGCCCTACACTCCGCGGTCGCCTTTTTCTACCAAAACAAAATGAAAGGCAGAACGCCCAATTTAGACGAGGTTTACTCGGTTTTGGAAAATTCTTGGGTCGCTGAAGGCTTTCTCTCTGCCGAACACGAAGAAAAAAGGCTACTTCAAGCCAAGGAAGTGACACGGGCATTTTGGGAAAGAGAGAAAACTTCTACGGACCTGCCGACTTATGTTGAAAAACCCTTCCGTTTTAGTTTAAGAGGTGAAGGGGTCGATGTCTTGGTGACCGGCCGCTATGATCGGGTGGATGAAAGGGACGGTAGAGCGAGAATTATCGATTTCAAATCAACGGAGAAGCGTACGGAAGAACAACTAAAAAAGACCGCCAAAGAAAGTATTCAGCTCAAAGTTTACACTCTAGCTTACTACCGAAATTTTGGAGTGGTACCAGAATTTGTGGGAATCTACGATCTTGATTCTGGAATAGTGGCTGGTTATGAGCCGAATAAAGAGGCGATAGAAGAAACTCAAAGAGAGGTGCTTGAAGTTGCCAAGGCAGTCAAGCTAGATTTAGCCAGTGATTCCTTCAAGGCGAACCCAAAATATTTCGGGCGCTTACCAGCCTGTTACTACTGCGCCTACAGCGCTATTTGTCCTTTTTCCTTGGCCAAATAACTTGACTATAGGCCTAAAATCTGCTATAATAAAGTTCATAAGTTAAACCTTAATCTTTCCTTAACCTTCACCAACTTGGCCCGTAAGTAATTACGGGGAAATCAAAGATAAGGAGGTGAATCTCAAATCCCCCATCTTTCCGGGCCAAATTAGTGGAGGTTAGGGTAACCACAAAAAGCTGATTCGGGTCAAGAAAAGGCTCTTCCTGAATCAGTTTTTTGTTGCTTAAAAAAACCGACCTGGCCAGAACAAGATCCTCACAAAGGGATTGTAAATTTTGATAAAAGACCCTAGGTAAGTAACTTCCTTCCCACCGAAACCCCTCTTAAAATGGGAAAAACCTTCCCAGCCTTTGGTTGAAGGGATTCTAGGGTCGGTGATTCCTACAAAATCGAAGTATTTACAACCGTTACTCTTGGCTAAAAGTATAGATTTCCAAACAAGTAGATAGGTCGGATAAAGGCCCCTTTTCTTCCCAGAAGAAGCAGCGTGGTAATAATAGGTAGTTTGATCATGCAGAATTAGTAGGACTGCCGCTAACGGTTGACCCTCGAAATAGGCAACTAAAATTCTAGCTTTTTTCCCAAAGCTTTCCCACAAAGTAGCAAGTTCCTCTTTTCGGACCCAAAAATGACCCCTTTTCGATGTCTGTTGGTAAAGTTCCCAAAACAAGTTAATATCTTTTTTTTCTTCGACTACAACACCTCGTTTTTCGGCCGCTCTAATGCAATTGCGAGTATCCTTCTCAAAACTACTCAGAATCTCCTCTGCAGACGGTTTCAAATCAAGAAGCAGGGTCTTTGTCGGTTGAAGACTCCAGCGTTCTTCTTTCCAGCCAGACTTTAAAAGAGTGTTTCTAAGACGTTTATTTTCGTTGGTTGTATGAGGCTCCAGTTTGATAAATAAAGCTTGAGTTTCACGAGCGACTTGATCAAGTTTTTTTAAGTCTATTCCAGCTTTGGTGTGGGGGATCTTTAAAATCGAACCAAAGGGCCCGAGCCTTTTCTTGAACGCATGGTTACTCTCGCCTAGAGGAACATTTTGCCAACCCAAGCGCTTCATAAAGTCTATCCATTCCTGACTCTGCCGCAAATCGCTCATAAGGATATTCTAGCAACCATAGGTTACTTAGACTATGTGCAAGCTAATTTTGAGGTTGGGTAGTTAATTTTCGCTGAGTAGATAAACGTCTGTAAAGCGAGCTGACCACCAGCCCTTTTTAACATCATCAAAACCGAGGTCGATTTTGTTGCCTTTGATTGATCCTCCCGTGTCCCCCGCAACAGCCAAGCCATAACCCGGTATATAAAGCTTAGTTCCAAGAGGAATTGTCTTTGGATCAACTGCTACCACCCCGTACCCAGTCTTTAGTCCAGTAGCAGTTGTTTCATTGCAACCAGGACATTTACTGTCGTACGAGGTAGAGTACACACGGAGTTTCGCCCAATAGTGTAGCGTGCCCTTTGGAGTTTCAAGGGTAGAGTAAGCTCTTTTAGTTCCAAAGGCGAGTATTTTGTCCTGTGGCGCAGTTGAAATAGTTTTAACAATATCTTTTGTGAAGATACTTCCATGGAAGGCGAGCGATCTGACAACTCTTTTCACCTCTCCAGCCTTGCCTGGATGAAGAACCTTACTTTCTCCGATAGCCAAACTTTGGTCAGGTACTTGTTTTTGTCCGAAGGGTATTTCTTGAATTTCTTCTCTAAAACTTTCAGTAATAATACGTGATTTTACCAAGGACTCGCCGAGAGTAACGACCTCCTTTTGAGCAACTGGATTAAGAGTAATGACTAATACTGAAGACAAAATGAAGAAGGTACCGGTTGATTTTAATGGCAGTCGGGCAAGAATTAAAACAGCTAAACTATTGATATTGGTCGATAATCCCCTCATTGAGCCTGCCAGGGCAAAAAAGATAGACATTATTTAAATAATAAGGAAAAGTTGTCAGTTAAGTAAAGTTGACAAGTATGTTTACTACTAACCCCGAATAGGAATGGTCAACTCTTCCGGTATATCCAAAACAAAGCGAGAAATAGCGTTTGCTGATTGACTACCAAAATAAAGGCGGCTTTGAGTAAAGGTTAAGTAGAGTTGTTTCTTTGCGCGCGTCATGCCAACATAACAAAGACGTCTCTCTTCCTCTAGTTCGTCCGAGCTTTCCATGGAGCGAGAATGAGGGAAAATACCTTCCTCCATACCAATCATAAACACTACTGGGAACTCAAGTCCTTTAACCGCATGAAGGGTCATCAAGTTGATCGCATTGGGCGGACCTTGTGTTTTACCTGGGTGATCGGGAAAGTATTCTTGCTCAACAAGAGCCACATTCTCCAAAAAATCTGATAGTGCAGGGAACTCTGTGGCGACCGAGCGTAGCTCCTTGACGTTTTCAACCCTAGCCGCCCCTTCAATAGTTCCATCGTTCAAAAAATCCAAATAGCCGGTTTTCTCCAAGATCAAATCGATTAAATCGATAGTGTCTAGACCTTGGGACTGTTTTCTAAAGTATTCAAGTAGGCCATTAAAGTCAGCCAGTTTTGGATGATTTAGCCTAATCAAAGTTGCCGGACCAATTCCTCTGGGAGGTTTGTTCACCACTCGCTTAAAACTTACCGAATCGGCCGGATTGTGAGTGAGGCGAAGGTAAGCGAGAACATCCTTAATTTCGGCTCGTTCGTAGAACCTTGTGCCACCAACTAAGATGTAGGGGAGGGCTTCATGTAAGAAAACCTCTTCAAGTACTCGACTTTGGGCGTTGGTACGATAAAGAACAGCGAAGTCTTTTAGATCAAAACCTTGGGACGATGCTAAAAGTTTGCTGATGGTTCTACCTATGAAAGCAGCTTCCTCTAGTTCGTTTTTGGCCTCGTAAACTACGAGCGGTATACCCTCCTCGTTTTTGGTCCAGATATCTAGAACAGGATGGGATCGGTTGTGCGAGATGATCGCGGTCGCCGCCTCTAAAATTTTTTTTGTCGAACGGTAATTTTGTGCCAAATTGAAAATTTTACCCTCAGGGAAATCTTGGCTAAAATTTAAAATATTGCGGTAATCAGCCCCCCGCCAGCTATAAATTGCTTGTGAAGCGTCTCCAACCACGAAGAGGCTGCGGGATTTAGCAGCTAAAAGCTTAGCAAGTAGATATTGAGCCCGGTTTGTATCCTGATACTCATCGACCAAAACATAGTTAAACCTATTTTGGTATTTCTCGAGTATTGAGAGCTGTTGCTGAAAAAGAATTACTGTTTGCATCAGTAGATCGTTAAAATCTAGAGCTTGGTTTTTCCGCAAAGCCTTTTGATACTCAGAATAAACTTTGGTAACAAGTTCTTGGAAATAACCACGGGCAAGTTGCGAATATTCAGAAGGGCCGATCATTTCGTTCTTCGCGCTTTCGATATTTGCTTTAAAACTCGCTGGAGAAAAACTCTTTGGATCTATGTTTAGTACTTTCAAGATCTCTTTAATGAGGCACAAACTGTCCCCCTCATCGTAGATAACAAAATTTGGACTGATGCCAATGTGGTGTCCATCTCGGCGAAGAATCCTACTCGAAAGACTATGAAAGGTGCCAATCCAGGTTGGGGTAGCCTCAACCAGCATTTTGACACGCTCCTTCATCTCATTGGCTGCTTTGTTGGTGAAGGTGACTGCCAAAATTTCATCTGGGGAAGCCCCCTTTTCTTTTAGCAAATAGGCTATTCTGTGAGTGATAACTCGAGTCTTCCCGCTTCCTGGACCAGATAGTACTAAGGCGGTGTTTCCAGCGAAAGTAACCGCCTCTTTTTGAATTTCATTCAAATCATTACTCGCCATTTGGCTATTTATCTTAACAGAAAAAGAGCCTTTTTGTGTCTAGTCTTGAATGCTATACTAAATTTGGAGGTACTAATCTCGTGACCATAGAGTTTTTGGACTTTTATGCTGATTGGTGCGGGCCCTGTCGCATCATGGAACCTACTCTGCAAGCACTCGAGCAAGAATTGGGGGAAAAAGTGAAGATTACCAAAATTGACGTTGATAATGAAAACGAAAAGGCAGCAGCCCATGGAGTCATGAGCATTCCTACCTATATCATCCTCAAAGACGGTAACGAAGTAGAAAGGTTTGTCGGAGCCACTAGTAAAGAAATCCTCAAAACTAAAATTGAAGCCCATTTAAATTGAAGCTTATGCGCTCAATTAAAGAAGCAAATGTACAGGGTCACAGAGTAATTGTTTGGTCAGACCTCGACGTTCCTGTCGAAGCCGGAAGGGTCATCGATAATACTCGTCTCAAATCGTCACTTGGAACGATCGAGTTTTTACTTTCTAAAAATTCGAGAATTATACTTCTTGGGCACGCCGGGCGGCCCAAGGCTCGAGATGAAGCCCATTCCTTAAAACCAATTGCGGCCGAGATGGGAAAACTTTTGGGAAAGGAAATAGAGCTTTTGAACGAAATTAAGCCCCCTTCAACCGAAATTTCGATGCTAGAAAATATACGGTTTTGGTCTGGTGAAGAGGAGAGAAACGAAGAGTTCGCACAAAAAGTCTCGAGTCTAGGGGATATTTATGTAAACGATTGTTTTTCCACCTCACATCACGCTGGTTCAACCATGTTTTTTCTACCCAAGATTCTACCTTCATACGCAGGTTTGGCTCTCGAGAAAGAAGTGAACGAACTCTCACGTATTTTAACTAAACCAGAAAGACCACTCATCGCTATTCTGGCCGGTGCTAAATTGGAAACTAAATTGCCGGCAATTAACAATATGAGCAAAATCGCCGATAAGGTCTTAGTTGGCGGTAAACTTATGTTTGAATACAAGGAAGACAACCCGAAGGTGGTAGTTGCATTCGATGATGTTGACGGGGCCGACATCGGACCAAATTCGATTCAAAAGTTTGAAGATGAAATTAAAGGAGCTGCAACCATCGTTTGGAATGGAACCTTGGGTAAATATGAGGACAAGCGCTATACTGTCGGGACAGAAGGTATTGCTAAAGCTGTTATAGCTTCAGGAGCGTATACGATTATTGGTGGAGGAGATACGATTGCGGTGCTTCACGAATTGGGGTTGCTTGGAAAGATTAACCATGTATCTATGGGTGGAGGAGCGATGCTAGAATTTCTGGCAGGAAAACAGTTAGAGGGATTGGTGGTGCTTGGTTACTATGATTAAAAAGTGGAAGTTGTTAGATTCAAAACCGGTCTTGGAGAGCCATTTTGTAAGTGTCTTTAAAGAGAAGTTGGAAAAGCCAGACGGTCAGGTTGTCGACGAATATTATTCTGTAAAGAGGAGGGACGCTTCGGTTGTTGTGGCGCTCACAAAAGAAAGAAAGGTTCCCCTTGTCTATCAGTACAAAAATGGAGTGAAAGAATTGGTTTGGGAAGTACCTGCGGGGTTCATCGACCAGGGCGAGGATCCTGAACAGGCGGCACGGAGAGAATTGACCGAAGAAACAGGCTTCGAAGCTGAAAGGTGGATAAAGCTTGGTAATGTTGCAATCACGACGGGGACCTCCCCAGCCAGGAATTACCTTTTCCTGGCCTTGGGAGCGGAAAAAACAAAAGACCAAAATCTAGATGAACACGAAGAAATAGAAGTTAAGCTCTTCGATTTTTACGAACTTGTTGAGCAAGTAAAGCAGCGGAAGAGTTTTTTCATTGATGTTAATAGTCAGCTTGCTTTATTATTGAGTGGCGAAGCTTTGAAGGAAATCAACTGATGCAACCCTTAATCATTGCCAACTGGAAGGCGAATAAAACTATAGAAGAAGCTGTTGATTTTGCCAAAGGGTTGGGGGAGGCTATCGAGCAATCTTCGGCCAATGTTGTGGTCTGCCCACCTTTTACGGCCCTTTCTACTATAGCTAGCTTAGCTGATCAATACCGGTTTAAAGTTGGTGCTCAAAATATCTCTCGTTTTCAAGACGGAGCCTATACGGGAGAGGTAACCGCCCGAATGGTAAAGGAACTGGTGGACCATTGTATCGTAGGACACTCTGAAAGAAGGCGTTATTTTGGCGAAACTGATGAGACAGTCATGGAGAAAGTAGATCATTTGCTGGAGGTTGGTATCACCCCGATTCTCTGTGTAAGTGATAAGGTACAGTTAGATTCGTATCTCAAAACTGAAGGAAATATTATAAAGATGGCAGAAAAGATTATCTTTGTTTATGAACCACCGAGTGCAATTAGTGGCGGTGGAGATTACCGAGCCGAGGACTCGGCCTCGGCCGATCATCAGTGCCAGCTAATCAAGGAAAAAATTGGTAAGTCTATCGTTGTTCTCTACGGCGGAAGTGTAAACCCAGACAATATCAAATCATTTTTGGAAATGCCAAACATTTCTGGTGCCTTGGTTGGACAGGCCTCCCTCTCGATTGAAAGTTTTTCTACCCTGATAGGTTCTAGTATCTAGCCTATGTTAAAATTAACTTTCCGGTAAGCTGTGCATACCTTTCACCACTACTTATGCAATACGTTGATTTAGGGGTACTTCCACGCAAAAAGGAAGGCTCAAAAAAGAAAAAAGTATTTAAATGGTCCGCTCTTGCAGTGTTGACTTTTATAGTGCTTTACGCAGGTTACTTGCTTTATTTTCCCACCGCGGCACTGCTGCGTGAAATCTTCAAAAACCCCTCTTCGGCCTTGTCCCTGGTCAAAAACCCTGAAGGAACTATCAAATCCGACAACGGCAGGACAAATTTTTTGTTGTTGGGAATCGATAAACGTGAGAACATTCCCTATTCTTATAAAGTAGGGGAGCAACAAGTCGTAAAGAACGGTTTTCTTACCGATTCAATGATGCTAGTCTCAATTGACCAAAACAGCCAAGCGGTGGCCACAATATCTCTCCCTAGAGATACTTGGGTTCAAGTACCCGCTTGGGCAGAACACCCCACATTTTTTTCGAAGATAAATGCCGTCTATTCCTATGGTGAGACAGAAGGTTATCCGGGAGGCGGAAATGAACTTGCCCGATCCGTAGCCAGCCAGATTATGGGTGTTCCAGTTCATTATGTGTTGAGAATTGATTTTGCAGGGTTCAAAAAAGCCGTTGATAGTTTGGGTGGAGTTGATGTTGTGGTCGAGACAGCCTTTGATGATTACAATTACCCCGCCTTTGATAAGAATGTTGATTGTTACAAGGTGACCTGTACGAAGCATATTCATTTTGACAAGGGCCGCCAACACATGGACGGAGAAAAAGCTTTACAATTTGCTCGTAGTCGTCAAGGAACTAATGGTGAGGGAAGTGATTTCGCCCGCGCGCGCCGGCAGCAAAAGGTTATTTTGGCAGCCAAAGACAAGGCGCTCTCTGTTTACAACGTTTTCGATCCTGGAAAGATTAACGACCTCTTCTCCAGTTTTGGAGAAGCTGTAGCTACAGACTTAGATTTAGCTGCTTTACCGAAACTGTACAGTTTTTCTAAGGAAATTCAGGATAGTTCCATAAAAACCTTAGTTCTCGACACGACCGAAAAGGGCCTTCTTTATCACCCACCGGCTGAAAAGTATGGTGGTGCCTACGTGCTCTTGCCAGCGGGAGGAAATTGGTCCAAAGTGCAAGAGGCCGTTAAGGGTATTTTTGCGCTGCCAGCCCCGAGCCCCCAATGATACATTTGATTCACGGGCCAGATACAGTGGCTTCACGGAATTATCTACAGAGACTTCGTGAGGGCAATTCTGAAATTGTTACCCTTGATTGCCGTCGTTTGACGAAAGAACTTCTTGCAGAGAATTTAAATCAGTCCAAACTTTTTGCTTCAACACTTGTCATTATCGACTGGTTGGAAGAAAAACACTTACCACTTGATCTGTCCAGTCAGGCAGATATTCTAATTGTTTGGTCAGCACAAAATCTCAAAGATTTTGCTTGGGCAGATAAGGTGACAACTTTTCCGATCAAAGCTGTAACTATCTTTAAACTTGCAGATTCCTTTGGTTTAAGGCAGCTGGCTTTGAGTCAGATAAACTTGGAAGCAGTCTTGAGAGAGAAAGAGACCCCAGAAGCGATAGTTGGTATGCTGGCCAGACAGCTAAAATTAATTAGTTTTCACCTCAGCGGAAATCTGGAAGCTATTAGTAAGTCGAGTTTTGTGAAGAACAAGATAGCCGATCAGTCAAAACTTTGGAGCGAAAGAGGGATCAAGAGAGCCTTTCGAGCTTTGTTAGAAGCGGACCTTGCAATCAAGAGTGGGCTTGAACCAAGAGTTGTTCTTAGTCTAGCTTTAACGAAAATCAATCCATAAAATTACTATTGTCTGAGGTTGGGATCGGTAAGGAAAGAACTAACTGCTGTTTTTAGAGGCGTTAAGGGCTTACCATTGGCTAAACTAATATTTTCCTCTCCAGAAATAATTTCATAGTAATAATAAGTGTCTGGTTTAAGGTCAGTCAGGGTTACTATGTGACGAACAGTTGTAAAATTGGCCGGATCTTCTGCGGAGTTGTTGTCGAAGGCCTTAATGTTTAATTCCTCAGCCGAGCTGCCATAGACAATATAGCCAGAAGAAGGAGTGCTAGTTTCCCAACTGAGCGTCAGTGAGACATCAGTAAGATTGGTGACACTTAAACCCCTCACCATAGGTTTCGAGGTGAGGAAACCAAATCTAAATAACTGTAAAAGGGATAGGGCTAGTAAAAAGGCTACGGTGGCAACCGAGGACAGGAAAAGAAATTTCTCTAAAGAACTCCTTGAAATAAACGTTTCCGGAGTAACGATCTTGTCGATACGACCAGATAAAAGCATGGCAGGGTTTTAACTTTTGACTCCTTAAGATTATTTTAGCGTTTTTTCAGGATCGTTCAAATCCTCAATTAGACCGAAATCTAGATTTGGGTCCAAAGGTTGAAGTTGCTTTTGTGTTGCGGTCGGTAGACTGCTACGAGTCGTTATTTGGAAGAGTTGAAAGGTGACCCACAGTATCAAGGTGATAAGAGTTAGAACCAAGAGGTTGACTATATTTTTGGGCACTATTGACCTCCTTCGGTTTTACTAGTCGGTTGCGTTCCGGTTGTCGTTTCAGTTGTATTGGATAAGTAATGAGTAGTAGCTTTAAGGTTGGCGGTGACGTCACCGTTTTTGACACTCACAAGTACAATTGAAGTTACCTCGGTGGTCCTTATGAAGCGCTCAATTTCCTCAAGAAAGCTGTTGAAATTTGCAAAGTCACCACTCAATGCAAAAGTGTACTCCATGGATCTAGATTTGAGAGGGTCGTCGGATTTGGGTATTGATAGAGGGACTTCATCAAACTGGAGGCCGGTTATCGTCAGCTTGTTCTCGGAAGCGAGTTCCTCGAGTGGTCTCTTGATATAGTCTTTGACCCCGCTTCCCGCCGGCAAGGCTAGTTCTAGTGTAGGAAGATGCTCTTTTACTCGCTCAAAATTTGCCCCAGCCTCAGTTAAAGCCGCCGACTTTTGCTCAAGTTTTTTGAGCACTTGTCTACCTTCATCAATTTCCTGGCGGAGATTTAAAATATGTCGAACCGCTGGATAGATAAGAGCAATTAGTAGTATTAGTAGACCCAAGGTCAAGCCAATACTAAAGTAGTTTTTTTGCACCGGTGTGTAACTATTATATTGATCGTAGGCTTGTCCAGTTAAGTTCATTGCCTTTGGGTTCCTGTGCTGCTTGCTACTTCAGCAGTTTCAAAAAGACTTGGGTTTAGTTCCGCCGAAGCTTTAAAAGTAAAGTTAGGGTCTGAAGTTGTTGGGCTGGATAATTCTTGAATATCCAGATCGTTTATTTTCTCCGAAGCCGAGAAGGAGGTAATTAAAGTTTGCAAATGAACGGAGGTCGGGAAGGACCCGGTAAATGTAATGACGTTGTCCTCAACGACTAGATTGGTGATTGAAACACCAATTGGCAAGCGTGCTAGCAGTTCCTTGAAGACCTCACTTTTGCGGAACTGATCCTCCCTGTAGGAATGAATTTGATTTATCTTGTTTTGGATATTGCGGAACCTGTCCTCGCAGAAGCTTTCAGGTTCTTCCTGTCGGCAAGTGGATTTTTCGTCAATTTGAGTTTGCAGAGCTCGGGTTTTTTGTTTCAGGTCGTTTTTGTCCGCGGCGAATTTGATGCCTAGCGCAAAGGTGAGAAGAGCGACAATCTCAGTGGCAATTACCAGATAACGACCGACATTGAGTACCCAATTGACGATTTCACCACCGCCAGGGGCTGCTTCTTCCTTTTGTAGTAAGTTAATATTTAGTTCTTGGGATGTTGGGGCAGCTTTGGCCATTACGTTGCCTTAAGTATAACAGTTAGATTTAAAGCTGACAATTGCCCTAACTTAAACAAAAAACTGTGACTTAAGTTTTTGCCACCTTCTTCTTAGTGATTTTTTTTGCGGAGGAGGAAGTTTTGTCTGGCTTTGCAGCCTTTGTGAGTCGTGATTTCAGACGTGCGGCTTTGCCAGCCTTGATTAGGCCTCGTTTCACCGCCTTATCGAGAGCAGAATAGGCGGTTGTGAGGGTAGCGGTTTTCAGATTCGCTTTAACCATTTTTAAGGAATCCCTTAAATCTTCCCTAGCCGCTCGGTTCCTTTGAGCGATTTTTTTGTCCTTGCGCAATTTTTTGATCGCGCTCTTTATGATTGGCATAACAGTGGGCAAATATAACAAACCAAAGCAAATCTTGCAAGCAGGACTATTGTTTGCCGCAAGTTAGCTTGGTATACTTGAAGCTACCCATAGGTTCTCATGGTTAAAGCCTTTTTTCTCAACGGCAGGTCATTTCTTTTTAGACGCCAAACAACTATTTTATCAGCTGCAGTGATCATGATGGTGCTCATGCTTGCCTCACGTTTTTTGGGGTTAGCGCGCAACTGGTTTTTGGCACGCTATTTCGGGGCTGGGATCGCTATCGATGCTTTTAATGTGGCTTTGGTGGCCCCTGATTTGCTTGCCAATGTTTTGATCGCTGGAGCCCTATCAGTTTCTTTTATTCCAATTTTTACAACTTACTTGACGAAAGAAAAACAAGATGAAGCCTGGAATTTGGCCTCCTCCATTTTAAATTTGTCATTACTAGTCTATTTTTTTGTTGGCTTGTTAATCTTCCTTTTTCCGACTCAGATAAATCAAATCTTAGCACCAGGACTGGAGGAAGCTGCGGTGCCCATCGCCGCAAAGCTTACAAGAATAATTGTGGTGGGAGAAATGATTCTGATCATTGGAATTTTTCTTACTTCGGTGCTGCAAAGTTTCCATCGTTTTGTCGCTCCGGCCTTAGCACCTATTGCCTATAATATTGGGGTGATTTTTGGAGTGGTGGTACTGAGCCGTTTCTATGGAATTTACGGAGTTGGCTACGGTGTTTTAGTTGGAGCATTTTTGCACATACTCGCACAAATCTTTATTTTAAGATCATTCGGTTTCCAATATCGAATGCGACTGAGCTTCAAGGACTCGGGTGTGGCCAAGGTGATCAAACTTTCTCTACCCAGAGCCCTTGGAGTTGGTGTTGGGCACCTTGAATGGGCAGTAAGCATCTTTTTGGCCTCGCTGCTCAGCGTCGGGTCGGTCTCGATTTTAAAGTTTGCGAATGACCTTCAAAATATTCCAGTCGGAATTTTTGGGCTGAGTATTGCCACTGCCTCTCTGCCAAACCTAGCCAATGACTGGTCCAAGGCTAGAGTAGAACAATTTAAAGATACATTTATAAATAGCCTCCTTAATATTCTTTATCTGGCCGTTCCTTTGAGTGTTGTTCTAGCGGTGCTACGTATTCCAATAGTTCGTTTAGTACTGGGTTCCGGACTTTTCGACTGGCCCGCAACTGTGGCTACTGCGATAACTATGTCTTTCTTTGCAGTCGGAATTTTCGCTCAAGCCGGTTTCTTTTTAGTAACCCGCGCTTTCTACGCTATGCATGACACCACAACGCCCCTTAAGATTGCTGTTTTCTCGTTAGTATTACATACACTCTTAAGTAGTTTTTTTGTTGTCTTTCTTGCCCGGGGGAGCTTGCCACCAGTGGCCTACCTGGCCTTAGCAAGTGCTACTTCTGGGATCTTCAGTTTCTCGGTTCTACTTTATCTCCTAGATCGTAGGGTAGGCGGTTTTAGTCGTCGTAGGCTACTCTTGCCAGCAGCTAAAATTTTTATTGCGGCGGCGGTCATGGGTGTTCTTCTTTACCTACCGCTACACCTTCGTTTTGAAGGAAAGTTTGTCATTGATTACATCATCGATACCCGCCGTGCATTGAACCTCCTTTTCCTGACTACATTGGTGGGAAGTTTTGGATTAGCAAGTTATTTTGCCCTGACTTGGTGGTTTAAGTCGGAAGAGCTTAAAAATTATCTCCGGCTAGTACCTGATGTTCGCAAGCTGGGAAAGCAAATCATTTACGAAGAACCGATAGATTCCACACACCCAACTAAAGCTTAGCTCTATGGAAAAGATTCGCAATTTCGTCATTCTTGCCCATATTGATCACGGTAAATCAACCCTGGCTGATCGTTTGATTGAGCTTACTGGCACAGTGAAAAAAGAAAAAATGCGCGAGCAGCTCCTTGATCAAATGGAAATCGAGCGTGAAAGAGGCATTACTATTAAACTCGCCCCAGTACAGATGCAATACAATGGATATACCCTGAACTTGATAGACACCCCCGGCCACGTCGATTTTACTTACGAAGTTTCGCGCTCACTAGCAGCGGTGGAAGGAGCCCTGCTTCTTGTTGATGCCACTCAGGGTATTGAGGCACAGACCTTAAGTAATTTTTATCTGGCGCAAAGAGAGGATCTTAAAATAATTCCTCTACTAAACAAAATTGATTTGCCCTCTGCTGATATTGAAAAGGTGACTAAGACTTTGAGTGAGGCTTTCGGCTTCAAGAAAGAGGAGATTATCGCCATTTCCGCCAAAACTGGCCAGAATGTCGGAGCAATCTTAGATGCGGTCATCTCCAGAATCCCACCACCAGAGCGAACTGGTACAGAAAAGAAGGCCTTGATTTTTGATTCCCAGTTCGACCCTTTTAAGGGGGTCATCGCCTTGGTTAGAGTTTTTGATGGCGAATTCAAAAAAGGGGAAAAGATTAAGCTCCTGGGAACTGATGCAGAAACTGAAATTGTCGAGGTAGGCTTCTTTTCTCCCGAACTTACCACCCAACCAATACTGGAAGCCGGAACTATTGGCTACATCGCCACGGGTCTTAAGGATGTTAGTTTAGTTAGGGTTGGAGATACGGTTACTGATCGGGTGAGAGAGACCAAAGACCCGTTGCCGGGCTATCGCGAAATTAAACCCATGGTCTTTGCAGGCTTTTATCCGCTGGACAACGACCGCTTTACCTTTCTAAAAGATGCGTTGGAGAAACTAAAACTAAATGATGCCTCTCTGACGTTTGAGCCCGACACTTCGACCGCTCTTGGCTTCGGTTTTCGCTGTGGGTTTTTAGGACTGCTTCATTTTGAAGTAGTCCAGGAAAGATTAGAAAGAGAATACGATTTGGAGTTAGTAGCAACCTCACCCACAGTCAAATATAGACTGACTCTAACTAGCGGAGAGGAAGTTGAACTTTCGAACCCGAGTAAATTTCCCCCTCCAAATCAAATAAAAACCGTTCGAGAACCAATAATTTTGGCCTCAATCGTTACCCAGGCGAGTTATTTGGGTCCGATCATAGAGCTTCTTAATTCACGGCGAGCCAATGTGGGAGATGTCCTCTATCTCTCCTCTCAGGTAATTGTTAAATGTTCCCTGCCTTTGGCGGAAGTGGTTAGTGATTTTTACGATCGACTAAAATCGGTTTCATCCGGATATGCTTCTTTTGACTACGATGTAGGGGGCTGGGAAGAGGTGGACGCGGTGAAGATGGAGATTTTAGTCTCGAAAGAAGCAGTCGACGCCCTCTCACAAATAGTCATGCGTTCAAAAGCAACCGATATAGGCAAAAGGCTAGTGGAGAAGTTGAAGGAAGCTATACCCAAACAAAATTTCGAAGTTTCTCTGCAAGCCGCCCTCGGAGGGAAAATTCTTGCTAGAGCCGATATTCCAGCCTACCGTAAAGACGTGACCGGAAAACTTTATGGTGGTGACCGTACCAGAAAGGATAAGCTCCTAGAAAAACAAAAAAAGGGGAAGCAAAGAATGAAAATTATTGGGCGGGTCAATATTCCCCAAGAGGCCTTTCTTTCTGTTTTAAAAATTTAGGGAAGGGGTTTATAATTTAGCTATGTTGGACCCAAGAATTCCGGATTCTGACCCGAGCGGCGATGACGATCGGGATGGGCTGCGCAACGACTACGAGGCTCGTCTCGGTACGGATCCACAGAATCCAGACTCCGACGCCGACGGCATCAACGATGGAAACGAGGTTCTCAATACAGGTACTAATCCGCTTAACCGTGATTCAGACGGAGATAGGCTCTCCGACTACGAAGAGACCGATGTTCACGGCACCAACCCTCTCAGCCGAGACTCTGACCGTGACGGAGTCAATGATAACCTCGACGAAGACTAAGCTGTCTTGACAGTCCTTAGCACTCATGCTATCTTTTTGCTAAGATTTTCCGAAGCCAGTTTCCGTAAAGGAAATCAGTCTTCGCGAAGTGGAGTAGATTTCCCTACCCAGAAAGTGAAGTAAAATGGCAGAAATTAGCGGCCGACAAAAAGAGATTCTACGTGCTATTGTCGACGAATATGTCGAAACTGCGGAACCTGTGGGTAGTGAAAATATTGTCTCTAAATATACTCTAGGAGTTTCTCCAGCGACCATTCGCAACGAGATGGCAGATCTTACCGAGCTAGGTTACCTTCAACAACCTCATACGAGCGCTGGCAGAATCCCCACCCCCTTAGGGATGCGTTTTTATATAAACGATCTCATGAAAGAAGCAGGAATGACTGTTAAAGATGAGGTCCAGATCAAAGAGTCCCTTTGGGAAAATCGTTTTCATTTTCACCGTCTTCTGCGTCGAGCGACTACCGAGCTTGCTGCCAAGACTGGAGCCCTGGCGATTGCTACCACTGAAGAGGGAGATATTTTCTATGCCGGGACAGCCAACATCCTCAACATGCCGGAATTTTTTGATATCGACTTGACCAAATCGGTATTGCTGACGCTTGATCAGCGAGAGGCACTTGAGGCGATTTTTGACCGAGCGGTTGGAGATGAGCCGGTCCATATCCTACTGGGTGAAGATCTAGGTAGAGACTATTTGAATTATTGTGGTTTAGTTTTTTCTCAGTTTGGTGCTGGTAAACGAAATGCCGGGAACATTGGTGTGATTGGACCAGTGAGAATGCATTTTGATAGAGTCATTCCGACCGTTCGTTACTTCGGAGGTCTCTTGGACGAGCTTTCCAGCACTTGGTGATCGTTATGGCAAAAGAAAAGAAACAGCCTCAGTTAGAAGAACTTCGTGCCCAGTTGCAGAGAGCTCTAGCAGATTACGCCAACCTGAGTAGACGAGTCGAAGAAGAGAAAAAAGCAGTCATTAGGTTTGCCAATGTTGTTTTAATAGCCAAGTTCTTAGGAGTCTTGGATAGTCTGGAAGCAGCTCAAAAAATTATTGGTAGCGAGGGGTTAGAGTTGGTAGTTCAAAAATTCCGAGGGGTAGTCGAATCAGAAGGGGTAAAAGAAATCACAGTCAAGCCAGGCGAAGCTTTCAACCCCAACTACCACGAGGCTGTTGAGACAGTTGTCGGTGCTGAAGATGGAAAAGTAGTCGAAGTAGTCGAGAAAGGCTACGGGTTAGAAGGAAAAGTAATTCGGCCGGCCAGAGTCAAGGTGAGCAAAAAGATCGAGCCGGCAAGCACACAAAAGGAGCAGGTGAATGGTTAGAATACTCTCGCTTTTGTGGACTTTTGTCGCTAGCTTTGTAGCAAGCAGCGTTAGTTTTTTCTATATTAGGGCAGACGGTACCAAACACGGTTTCCCCTTTAGTTTCGCGAAAGAAGTGGCGACCGATGGTTCAATTCAGATTCAATACAGTCTTTGGTCGTATGTTTTCGACGTAGTCTTTTGGTGGTTTCTGTTTAGTATTTTGATGATTGTTATCAAAAACTATGTACTTGAAGTAGATTAAAAGGAGGTTCAAATATGTCAAAAATCATTGGTATAGATTTAGGGACGACAAACAGCGCAGTTGCGGTCATGGAGGGTGGTCAGCCCAAAGTGATTCACTCTGCCGAAGGTGAAAATATTATTCCTTCCGTGGTGGATCCGATCAAACGGGTGGTGGGCCGAGTAGCCAAGCGTCAAGCGGTCGTGAATCCCAAGACGACTATTTTTTCGGTGAAACGCCTAATGGGCCGCAAGTTTGCGGATAAATCAGTTCAGGATGACCTTAAATGGCTTCCGTATACCGTCAAGGCAGGACAGAACGGTATGGCAGTGATCGAAGTGGAGGGAAAAACTTTTACCCCGCAGGAAGTTTCTGCACAAATTTTGCAGAAAATTAAGGTGGATGCAGAAAGTTACTTAGGAGAAAAGGTGGCTGAAGCAGTCATTACCGTACCAGCCTATTTTGACGATGCTCAACGCCAAGCAACTAAACAAGCAGGAGAAATTGCTGGTTTGGAAGTTAAGAGGATTATCAATGAACCGACCGCAGCCGCCCTTGCCTACGGTCTGGAGAAATCTCACGGTCACACTATTGCGGTTTATGATCTTGGTGGAGGTACCTTTGACATCTCCATCCTCGAGCTCGGGGAAGGCGTCTTTGAGGTAAAGTCAACTGCCGGAGACACCCATCTAGGTGGGGACGACTTTGATCAAAGGGTGATTGATTTCCTGGCTGAAGAGTTCAAGAAAGAAAACGGGGTTGATCCCAAAGCGGATAAACAAGCAATGCAACGTCTCAGGGACGCGGCTGAAAAGGCGAAGATTGAGCTTTCTTCCACTGCTGAGGCTGAGATTAACATTCCTTTCATCACCGCTGATGCTTCCGGACCGAAACACTTAGTAGTGAAACTCACCCGAGCCAAGCTGGAAAGTCTGGTGGGAGATTTGATCGACAAGACTTTCGAAGCTTCCAAGAACGCCCTGAAAGATGCGGGAGTGGATGCGACCAAAGTTGACGAGGTCGTTCTTGTGGGTGGAATGACTAGAATGCCGGCAGTTCAGGAAAAGGTGAAAAGTTTCTTTGGAAAAGAACCTCACAAGGGTATCAACCCTGATGAAGTGGTCGCAGTCGGAGCCGCTGTTCAAGGAGCAGTCCTGACCGGAGAAGTCAAAGACGTCGTTCTTCTAGATGTCACCCCTCTTTCACTCGGAGTCGAGACTCTGGGTGGAGTGATGACTACTCTTATCGCTCGTAACACGACTATCCCAACCTCAAAGACAGAGACTTTTTCAACTGCGGCCGACAGCCAGACCACAGTTGAAGTCCACGTCCTGCAGGGTGAAAGACCGATGGCTACTGACAACAAGTCTCTCGGACGTTTCATTCTCGACGGAATTCCACCCGCCCCCAGAGGAGTACCGCAAGTTGAAGTCGCCTTCGACATCGATGCCAACGGTATTTTGAACGTTTCTGCCAAGGACAAGGCGACTAGTAAAGAACAAAAAATTACCATCACTGGCTCGACCGGACTCAGCAAAGAAGAAGCAGAAAAAATGGCCCAAGAGGCCGAAGCCCACGCAACGGAAGATGCTAAGAAAAAAGAAGAAATCGAGGCCCGTAACCGAGCTGATACTATTGTCTACACCGCCGAAAAGGCTCTCAAAGAAGGTGGGGATAAAGTTTCAGCTGAGGTGAAAACTGAGGTGGAGACAAAGCTTAAAGAACTCAAGGAAAAACAAGCCACAGCCCCAGTGGAAGAGCTCAATAAACTAATGGACGAGCTCAACCAGGCTCTGCTCAAGATCGGACAAGCGATGTATCAGCAAGAACAGCAGTCCCAACCCGCCGAAGGACAGCCAGCAGAAGGTGCGGCCGAAACTGATCAGCCGACTGAAGAGAAAAAAGACGGCGAAGAAGGAAAACCGGTTGAAGGTGAGGTTGTAGATGAAGAAAAGAAGGAATGACAATTAAAGAACTGCAAAAGCAGGTCGGGGAGTTGTACAGAAAGTATGATTTGGTACTTGGCGGCAAACCCCAGTCAAAAGAAACTCTTTTCATTCATCTGGTTGAGGAGGTTGGAGAGCTTGCTAGGCAATATGTTAACCAAGAGCAGAGGAAAGAAAAATATGACGCAGAAGAGGTTAAAGATGCAATCGGCGACATTTTGATTAACACACTTTATTTGGCAGAGGTTTTAGGTGTCGACTCCGAGTCTGTTACCCAAGGGATAATGAAAGAAGACAAAAAAGCCCTATAGAAATAATCAAATTTAACTAATGGCAACGAAACGTGATTACTATGAAATTCTTGGGGTTTCCAAGAGCGCCTCAACTGAAGATATAAAAAAATCCTACCGAACGAAGGCTCGGAAACACCATCCTGATGTGGACAAATCCGCCGGTGCCGAGGAGCGTTTCAAGGAAATCAACGAAGCTTATCAGGTCCTTTCTGATCCTCAGAAAAAAGCCGCCTATGACCAGTTTGGACACTCTGCCTTTTCCGGCGGTGGCCCCGGATCAGCAGGAGGTGGTTACACTTACAACTGGGGTCCAGGGGTAAATGTTGATTTCGACTCAGGTGGTTTCCGAGACCCGTTTGAGATCTTTGAAGAATTTTTTGGTACCTCCTCCCCTTTTAGCCGTCGGGGTAGGCGTGCGAGTGGACCAAGTCGGGGCGAAGACCTCCATTACGAGCTAGCCATCCCTTTCGAAGAAGCTGCCTTTGGAGTAGAAAAAAAGATTTCGATACCTCGCCATGAAACTTGTCACGTTTGTGGTGGTTCCGGTGCTGAAAAGGGATCCCAACCCAAGACTTGCCCTACTTGTCATGGTTCTGGTCAGGTAACTGGCCGCACCAACACAATACTAGGAGCTTTCGTCACCCAACAAACTTGTGCTACCTGCGAAGGTGAAGGAAAAATCTTTGAGAAGAAGTGTAAGGAGTGCAAAGGTTCAGGCAGAGTCCAGCGCGTCAAAGAAACGACTATTAATATTCCTGCTGGTGTGGGAGACGCCGACACTATTCGTTTTCCAGGTCTAGGTGAGGCGGGGGAAAAGGGTGGCCCCTATGGGGACCTTTATCTTTCTATTCGCGTCGCCCCTCACAAAGAATTCCGTCGTCGCGGCTACGATGTCCTGCTAGATCGAGACGTCACTTTTAAACAAGCTGCTCTTGGAGACACTATTGAAGTGTCGACCTTGGACGGAAGGGTGACCCTCAAAATTCCAGAAGGAACTCAGACCGGAACTGATTTCCGTATTAAAGAAAAAGGTATCAAACATGGTGGCTCACGAGGTGATCTGTTCGTCCGTGTGACAGTCGTCACCCCCAAAAACCTTTCCTCCCGTCAAAGGGAAATCCTAAAAGACTTATAAATTTTACTCTCAGTTGTATAATTGACCTCGAACATTCGGTTGGTTGTTTGAAGTAGCATCGAAAGGAGCCAGAGATGGCAACCCAAGTAGCCGAACCTCCTGTTGCTGCAGTTCAGGAGCGCCAAAAGCTGGTCAAAGGATTTGGAATGCTGGCAGAGCGTTCCGAAGGCGATTGCACCCCCTTCTTGAGGGCTGGTGAGCACGCTCTGTCTGCAGTCCACCTCTTCATGGGAGTAGCCCAGGACACGAACCAGCCCACCTATACAAACCAAGAGGGACTTCAGCAGCGGGCACGGGAACTGGGGTTGGATGTCGGCAAAAACTCTGTCGTTAGGCTGCTCCAGCTCCTTCCGATGGAGGACACTGACGTTCTACCTAAATCCTCGATGCCTTTGGCTGAGTCGGAACGTGCGCGTCGAGACCTCAAGAATCTTGAGGTGATGTTCAACACCGCCGCGAATGGAAGTGACGGAGAAGCGCGGCGAATGTATGGCATTTGTGCACAGCTCGTCGACTTCGCGGGGCGTTGTTTGGGCGAAGCCCGCCTCAGCGCTCAGCAAGAACCTGACGTTCGGGTGCTGACCAGGGGCAAAGGCATCACCGACCTGGAGCTCATGGTCTGCCGCATCGCCCGAGCTCTACCGCCCTGGCGTTAACCTATCAACCGATCAAGTATTCAGGACAGAAAGGAAGGGAGACCATGTCCGATGGTTATTGCGTCGCCGACGTCAAGAGGGGTCTGGGAGTCAGTGTAGGGACGATTCAGTTCGACCTCAAGGATCTGCGACCTCGTGTTCGACAGGCAGATCCAGAGGTAAAGGCGGTTGTTCGAGCAATGAGCGCTGCAGCAGAGATTATTGAGCTCTGTCTCGGTATCGGCTTCGACGAGCGCTCTATTGGTAGTTGGCCGGGAGGTCAGGACGCCGTCATGAAGCAACTCGAGCAGCGTCTCAGCTACCTACGGGCAGTTTCCGAGAGAATGGGAACTCGCGGGCCGGTTCCAATCTGACCGTAACGCTCACGCGACCAACAAAACAGAGGCGACTTCTCATTTTGGGGAGCCGCCTCTTTCAGTTTTTGCTAAGCTTGACCGAAACAGAGCCGAGTGCTAATATAGGGTGCAATTAATTAGGCTAGAATTAGTGGGATAAAATCCCACTTTTTTGGTAGGAAAGAGCCTTGACACAAAGTGGCAAGTAGACTTTTTAATAGTTAATTAGGGAGAAACTTATGGCACTACGAACAGAATTCGCTGCCGCCTTAAACCAAGCTGCCGCCGAGCGGGGTATTGACCCTGGGGAAGTTTTGACGATCATCAAAGACGCGATCAAAGCTGCCTATCGTAAAGATTATGGTGGTGAGGTTGAGGAGCTGGATTCAGACATCGACTCCCAAACAGGGGAAGCACGGGTCTTCAAAGACGGCAAAGACGTGACCCCAGATGGTTTCGGTCGGATTGCCGCTCAAACTGCCAAGCAAGTATTGCTGCAAAGAATTCGTGAGGCAGAAAAAGGCGCTATTTTTGCTGAGTACGAAAAGAGAATCGGAACCATCACCAACGGCATGGTTCAGCGTTTAGAGGGACCTAGCGTCGTCGTCGACTTGGGAAAGACTGAGGCCATCATGACTGCTCCCGAAAAGATGCCTAATGAGGATTATCGCCTCAACCAAAGACTCAAGTTCTACATCGTCGGCATCAAGGAGTCTTCTCGTGGACAAGACATTATCGTTTCCCGATCCCATAAAGGCCTAGTTGAGGGACTCTTCAAACTAGAAGTTCCCGAGATAGGGTCCAACATTGTCGAGATCAAAGCGATTTCTCGTGAGGCGGGCGCTCGCAGTAAGGTAGCAGTTTCGTCTCGGCAAGCTGGTGTTGATCCAGTCGGAAGTTGTGTTGGGCAAAAAGGCGTTCGAGTTCAGGCAGTGATTGCCGAATTGGGAAGTGAAAAGATTGATGTCATTGCCTACAGCGACGACCCAGCCAAATTTGTCGCCGCCGCTCTTTCACCTGCGACAGTCGATAAGGTATCAGTCGACTCAGAAGAAAAGACCGCTCACGTAGAAGTACCAGAGGACCAGCTCTCTCTCGCTATAGGGAAAGACGGACAAAATGTCCGACTAGCCGCCAAATTGACTGGCTGGCGCATCGATATCAAGGGTGCAGGCCTGACTGATTTTGAAGACAAAAAGGCAGCTGAAGAAAAAAAGGAGACTGAAAAGAAAAAGGCCAAGAAAAAGGTCTCCAAAAAGACAAGCAAGGAAAAACCAAAGGCAAAGAAGAAAACTACCAAAAAGGTTAGCAAAAAAACTGTAAAATCTAAAAATGAGTAGAAGTAAGGTTAAATTTGAATATGACCAAGCAAAGAGCGGCACAAAAACAAAAAGTTCAAGCCCGTCCACCAGTGGTAGCCATTCTCGGTCATGTTGACCATGGGAAAACTACTCTTCTTGATTACATCCGCAAATCGAACGTAGCCTCTAAAGAACACGGAGGTATTACTCAGCACACCAGTTCCTACCAGATCGACGCAGACGGTAAAAGGATTACTTTTATTGATACTCCTGGTCACGCTGCCTTTTCGGCGATGCGTTCTAGAGGAGCCTCGGTCACCGATATTGCTGTTCTAGTAGTTGCGGCTGATGATGGGGTGATGCCACAAACTAAAGAATCAATTTCTCATATCAAAGCCGCCTCGATCCCAATGATAGTCGCGATTAACAAGACTGATGTTCCTGGTGCGAATCTTGAGAGGGTCAAAAAGGGCTTGGCTGAAGAGGGAGTTTTGGTAGAAGGTTACGGAGGTAGCGTAGTTGCAGTCCCAGTTTCAGCTAAAACAGGACAGGGGGTAGAAGAGCTTTTGGAAATGATCTCGCTTGTCGCCGAGATGGAGGAACTCAAGGGAAACAAGGACCAAGAATTCGAGGGTGTGGTGATTGATTCGATGCTCGATCGTTTCAAGGGACCAGTAGCGATAATTTTGGTAAAGCAAGGGACTCTGCGTTTAGGGAATCAGGTTTTTGCTGGAGATGCTTCTGGAAAAGTGAAATCACTGACGACAACCAATAGAGAGAAAATAGCTCAAGCCGAGCCCTCCCTTCCGGTTGAGATGCTTGGTATGAATAAAGTTCCCGCTGTAGGTGAGGTTGTTCGCCTCGGGGAGAGCGTAAAGGCAGAAGAAACCAAAACAGGTGAAAGAAAGTTTTCCTTGGAAGGACCAACCAAGGAAATACGCCTGATACTCAAGGCTGATACCGCCGGTTCACTCGAAGCGATTGAAGCTGCAATTTCGAGTCTTGAGACTAGTGAAGGTAAAGTAAAAATCGTTCACAAGGAAACAGGCGAAGTGAACGAATCTGATATTCAACTTGCTGCAGCCACTAAAGCACTAATAGTAGCCTTTAACGTCGCCAGCTCCAAGTCAATAGAAAAGCAAGCAGTAGAGGAAAAAGTTTTGCTTCGACAATACAATTTGATCTACGAACTTTTAGATGAACTTAAGGAGGGGGTTGAGGCTCTGCTTAAGATCGATAAAGAGGAACTTGTGGGTAAGGCTCAAGTAGTTGCCGCCTTCAAGTTTGGCGAGGCGAAGATTGCTGGCTGCAAGGTGCTCGAAGGTCGTATCAGTCGTGAAAATAAAGTAAATATTGTCCGAGATGGCAGGAAGGTCTCAACTAACTCGATTAAATCTATGAAACACATCCAAGAGGACATCAATAGCGCCTCTGAAGGACAAGAGTTCGGTCTGCTATTCATAGGGAAGGTAGATTTTGCGGTTGGTGATATAATTGAAGCGATTAAATAGCCTATAATAGTTTAAGGCTAATATTTCCCTGCTGTTTTGGTAGGGTTTAGTTGTTTATGAGAGTAATTGCTGCAGGTAATCAAATAGTTGAATTAATAAAAAAGGCCCAGAGAGTACTCGTGCTTGTGAGCCCTCAACCTTCGGCCGATACTGTCAGCGCGGCTTTGGCTATGGGTAGTACGGTGGAGTCTTTTGGTAAGACTTGCGACACTGTTTGTCTGGGGCAACTCCCAGCTCAAACAAACAATTTGGAAAAAATTTCTACAATCAAGAACAAGCTTGAGCCCGTAAACCTTACTGTTTCCTTCAATTGGGCACAGAGCATGATTGAGAAGGTGAGCTACAGTGTTGAAGGAGAGAAATTCAACCTAATTATCACTCCATCTGGAAAGAAACTTGATCCTACTCAAGTGGAGTATTCTTATCGTGGTTCGCAGTACGATCTTGTCATCAGTTTGGGTGTTACTAGCTCTAGCCAGCAACCAACAAATCTCTTTGACAAGGCAATTTTTGATAGCACCACAACTATCAACATCGATAACCAAGCTGGAAACGCAAATTATGGAAAGGTTAATATTATTGACCCAGATTCAGACTCGGTTTCTGGTTTAGTTGCTGAAGTCTTTAAGACCGCAGGTATAAATTTTGATGCTAAAGTGGCGGATTACTTACTCTTTGGTTTACGCTCTGCTACCAGCAACTTTGATTTTGTAAAAAATCCAATTACTTTTGAGCAGGCTGCCTTCCTTACCAAAATAAAAAACGAGGCTTCGGGTATCTCTCTACCAAAACTTGAAGAACCACAGAATCCGGACTCAAAGGAGAACTCGGAAGATTGGTTCTCACCTAAAGTAATGCGTAGCTCAAAAGTTAGTTGAGGCTAATAAAGTTGCAGGTTGAAGCTAAATTCTGCTATACTAAAAGCAAGGAAAGAAAAATATGGCGCTAGAGAAAGAAGAAAAGAAAAAAATACTTAAGGATTTTGCGCAACACGAAGGTGATACAGGTTCACCTGAGGTGCAAATAGCCTTGCTTTCTGAAAGAATCAAAAGGCTAACTGATCACCTCAAAGAGCACAAACAGGACGTTCATTCACGTCGTGGGCTTCTGCAAATGGTGAACAAGCGCCGCCGTATTCTCGTTTATCTTACTCGTAAGGACCCAGATCGTTATAAATCGATCGTAGCAAAGCTAGGTTTGAGTAAATGATAGAGATCGATTTGCGTCGCGTGAAACGCGACTAAAGTCAATTGTCTCTAAGCTCGGGTTGAGCAAATAGATACAATTCCCTTGCGACAATCGGAGATAGTCTAAAATCAATTGTTGCAAAACTGGGATTAAGCAAGTAAAGTACTTGATCAGTAAGCGATTTGCTCAGTTAGTTTATAATTTGAAAACTAAAAAGGAGGTTTTGGGCAAAAGAGAATGAGCCGATGTAACCAAGGAACTTCTTTCTAGAAAGAAATTTTTGGTCACGTTGGTTCATCACTCTTTCTCAACAAAACAAAATTAAATGAATACTGAAAAGAAAACTATCAAGAAAGAAATTTCTTGGGGGGCCCGGACCTTGTCCTTCGAGACTGGTCGCATTGCCAACCAAGCAGACCGAGCTATTCTCACTCGCTATGGTGACACTATGCTTCTCGCTACAGTTGTCTCAGCTCCTCCAAAGGAAGACCTAGGCTACTTTCCTCTGACCGTCGATTATGAGGAACGGCTCTATGCAGCTGGGCGAATTTCGGGCTCACGCTTTATCAAAAGAGAAGGTCGTCCCACTGAAGATGCGATTTTGAACGGTCGGTTGGTAGATAGATCAATTAGACCGCTTTTCCCAAAGGATTATTTCGACGAGGTTCAAGTCATCCTCACAATTCTCTCCTATGATCAAGAAAACGATCCCGATATACCCGCTTTATTGGCAGCTTCGGTTGCTTTGAATAGCTCTCATATACCTTGGGATGGACCAGTTGCGGCAGTGAAAGTGGGTCTTAAGGAGGGGGAATTCATTCTCAATCCTACCAAGACCGACCTTGAGACTTCGGAGCTCGAGCTTACAGCCTCTTTTAAGGGAGAAAAAATAGTCATGATCGAGGCGGGAGCTAAGGAAGTAACTGAAGAGGTAATGATCGAGGCGATCGACTTCGCTCGCAAGAATGCCAAACCTGTTTTCGACTTTATTGATGAGTTTACAAAGGAGATGGGTCAGGTCAAAAAAACTTATGAGGTGAAGAAAATAGATGAGAAGATAAAGAAAGAAATCGTCGAAGTTGTCAAAAAGGAATTTAAGGAAAAACTTTTTAACCCTGAGAAGGCAGCCCGTGACGAAGCGATTACTGAATTCAAGGAAGAACTCTTTGTTAAGTTTGAGGGTAAGCTTGCTAAGACAGAAATTGCTGAAATTTTTGATGAAACGGTAAAGAAAATGGTCCGTGAGGCGATTGTCGAAGAGGAAAAACGAGCCGACAACCGCTCACTCACTGAAGTCCGCCCAATCGGGGTCGAAGTAGGTTTGCTCCCAAGAACTCACGGTTCAGCTCTGTTTACTAGAGGGGACACACAAGTACTAACGGTTGCTACTCTAGGTTCGACTTCACTTGAGCAAGTCATTGACGGAATGGAGGGAGAGGACACCAAGCGCTTTATGCACCACTATACCTTCCCACCTTTCTCCACAGGAGAAGTCCGCAGAGTTGGTTCGCCTGGAAGACGTGAGATTGGACATGGAGCCTTGGCAGAGAAAGCCTTACGGGCCGTAATCCCGGCTGAGGATAAGTTTCCTTATACTGTTCGTTTAGTTTCCGAAGTTATGTCTTCTTCAGGATCTACCTCAATGGCAGCGACCTGTGGGTCAACACTAGCCTTGATGGACGCTGGTGCCCCGATAGCTGCTCCAGTTTCAGGTATTGCCATGGGGCTTGTAACAGAAGGTGAAAAGTACAAAATTTTGACCGATATCCAGGCTCTGGAAGATTTCTTTGGAGACATGGACTTCAAAATCGCCGGTACAGCAAAGGGAATAACCGCGATTCAGCTTGACGTAAAAATTCACGGCCTTAATAGCAAGATGGTCTCGGAAACTTTTGCTCAGGCAAAAGAAGCCCGGGCCCACATTCTGAAGAAAATGCTTGAAGTCATACCGGAGACAAGAACTGAAATATCAAAGTACGCTCCGAAGGTGACAGTTTTGCACATACCACCAAAAAAGATTGGTGAGGTGATTGGTTCTGGCGGTAAGACTATTAACAAAATTATTGAAGAGACAGGTGTCGCCATAGATATCGAAGATGATGGTACCGTCATGATTACGAGTAACGATCCGGTTGGATCAGAGAAAGCAGCTGAGTGGATCAAGGGTCTTACTCACGAACCAAAACCTGGTGAAGAGTACGATGGAATTGTCAAAAAAATCATGCCCTTTGGTGCTTTCGTTGAGATTTTACCGGGTAAGGAGGGTTTGGTTCACGTTTCTCGGCTAGCTCCTTATCGAGTTGAGGATGTCAACAAAGAAGTAAAAGTTGGTGATCAGATGAAAGTCCGCGTTCTCGAGGTTGATAGTCAAGGTAGGTTGAATCTTACTAAGAAATTCTAACTTAATGGAAAATGGGGTACTTTTAGCTGAGATAGCCAAAAAGATTGGGGTCTGTCAGCGCTGTAGTCTTTGGAAGGGAACCAAACATGCAGTTCCCGGCGAAGGCAACAGCGCAGCCAAGGTAATGTTCATTGGAGAGGCACCTGGTTTTTACGAAGATCAGGTGGGTAGACCTTTTGTGGGTGCTGCTGGAAAGCTGCTTACCCAAAGCCTAGAGGAGGTTGGGATCTCTAGAGAAGAGGTTTTTATCGGCAACGTCATCAAGCACAGACCGCCAGAAAATCGAGATCCGTTGCCAACGGAAATCAGCGCTTGTCGAACCTGGCTCGACCAGCAGTTGGAAGTTATCCGTCCCAAGATCGTGGTCACTTTGGGAAGATATTCTCTAGCAAGATTTGTCACCGCAGCGAAAATATCAGTAGTTCATGGTAAACTAACAAAGGCAGGCAAACAGCTTGTCTTACCGATGTATCACCCTGCGGCCGCACTTCGATCTCCCGCTCTTTTAGAAGAATTTAAAAGGGATTTTATGAACAACAAGGAAATTTTGAAAAATCCGGATTTGGCAGCCGAGAGAGTATCCGGTGAAGAGGACGACGACAGTCCCCAGTTGGATTTGTTCTAACTTAGAAGAAGCCCTTGGGGCTTTATTGTGATGAGCAAAAAAAATAAGAAAAATAATTTCAATCAAAACGAACCTTCCGCACAAGGAAAACTCCGTTTTATTCCCCTTGGGGGCAACGGCCAAGTGACCAAAAATATGTTTGTCTATGAGTATGGTAGCGACATCATTGTCGTCGACTGTGGTATGGGTTTTCCCTCAGAGTTGATGTACGGGGTAGATATGGTGATACCAGACATCTCCTATCTCAAAGATAAACGCCAAAGAATTCGGGGAATATTTATTACCCATGGTCATGAAGATCATATCGGCGCGATTCCCTACCTGATAGATCAGCTTGGGGCTCCTATTTACGGAACAAAATTAACGATCGGAATGATCGAATCGAAGTTGAAAGAACAAAAGAAACTCAACTTTACCAAGCTGAACCGCATCCAGCCTCGGCAGAAACTTCGTCTAGGGGCCTTCGAAATGGAAGCCTTCCAGGTGAGCCACTCTATTCCAGACTCGGTTGGTTACGCGATTACTACCCCTCTGGGAACAACGATCCACACTGGAGATTACAAATTTGACATGACGCCAGTAGACGGACGAACTACCGATAGTGAAGCCCTCAGCAACTGGGGAGCCAGAGGTGTACTAGCTTTAATGAGTGACTGTTTACGTAGTGAAAAGCCAGGCAATACCCTTTCAGAACTTGCAATCCAAGACCGTTTTGAGGAAGCTATGGCCAAAGCTCCTGGTAGAGTATTCATCACTACCTTTGCATCAAATATTTCCCGTATTCAGCAAGCCATTAACGCCTCGCTCAAGTTCGGACGGCGTGTTGTGGTCGTGGGTCGTTCAATGGATCAGAATGTTCAAACAGCTCTTGAGCTTGGTTACCTGACCATTCCTCGCGACATTATTGTCAAACAAGAAGAGATAGATCATTATCCGGATAAAAAGCTCACGATTATAGTGGCCGGCTCGCAGGGACAACCTGGAAGCGCCTTGAACCGTATTGCCAATGCTGAACACGCCTATATTTCTATCAAAGACGGTGATGAGATTATTTTCTCGGCTGACCCTATTCCGGGGAATCAAGATGCAGTTTACGAGATGATTGACAGTTTATCGCGTATGGGTGCAGATGTGAAATATTCCGACATTACCAGCGATTTCCATGTTTCCGGTCACGGGGCACAGGCGGAACTACTCCTCATGCTCTCACTTACCAAGCCAAAATATGTAGTGCCCATTTCCGCAATGCACCGTCATATGAAGCAATATGCTATTTTAGCCGAAGGTATCGGGGTTCCACATCAAAATATCTTTTCACTTGATGAAGGGGAAGTCCTAGAGTTCAGCCGAGACGGAGCCAGTGTCGTCGGCAATGTGAATACACAGTCAATCTTCGTGGACGGGATTGGAGTGGGAGACGTTGGCGAAATAGTCTTGCGTGACAGAAAGGTTTTAGCTGAAGAGGGTATCGTCGTTGTTATCATCACCATGAAGAAATCAAGGAATGAACTAGTTGATGAGCCAGATATTGTTTCGCGCGGTTTTGTTTATATGAAGGAGTCTGAAGGTCTGATCAAAGAAGCCACCGAGGTAGTCAAGAGATCTCTAAATGGCAAAGGTGATGGTAAAAGAATCAAAAACTGGATGGCCGTGCGTGAAAAGGTAACCAACGACCTAGAAAGGTTTCTTTACCAAAAAACCAAACGCCGGCCTATGGTGCTACCGGTGATAGTCGATGTATAACCTATAGTGTTGACTTGGTGTCGTTAATCTGGTATCCTGGAATTCCTGCCTATTTAGGTTGTGAAAGGCAGGCGTTTGTGCGAGAATAAAGCAAAATGGCTTACCGTCGGCGCCACGGGACTCGGTCCCCACTAAAATTTCGCCTCAAGAAAAAAACTTATCAGACAATTGCCGGTTTACTGCTTCTTTTGCTTTCTGTACTGACCTTTCTTTCCTTTTTTGGTGGCCCAGGTGTAGCTACAACACTGCGGGAAAAAATCTTTGAGTATTTTGGTTGGCTTTCGTTTCTGATACCGATTGCTTTAGCAGAAGTTGCTTTTTTCGCGTTGAAAGCACCCTGGCCTTTTGTCTCTGGTAATACGACTCTAGGACTTGCTGGTTTTATCGTCTTTCTACTTTCTTTTACTGCTTGGTTTGCTCCGGGATCTTCCGGAGTAGTTGGCCGCTATCTTTTCAGCCTAGGAGCTACTTTTCTTTCGAGTGTTGGGGCTAGCTTTACCTTCTTTATTCTGACCCTAGTTTCTTTGGTGGTGAGCTTCAACACCTCACTTGATAGAGCAATTGAGCTTTTCACTAGAGCCTTCGGTCTTGGTGTTTCTGGAACAAAGGCGGCAGCCTCCGCGGTTCAGAAAGTACGTGCCAAGAAGCAGGGAGAAGAAAAATTACCTTTTGCAACTCGCGGAATGGAGTCAAAAGAAAAGCCTATCGATTCGGTACCAGCTTTGACGACCGCTGTTGTGAGCAACTTACCTTCTGACAACCAAGTTTGGGAATACCCACCTCTGGAAATTTTGAGCGATTCGATCGGGTCAAAAGCTTCTCGAGGTGATATCAAACACAACGCTGCGGTGATTGAAAAAACGTTGGAGAGTTTTGGAGTTCAAGCCCGTGTTGTCGAAGTGAATATGGGTCCTGCGGTGACACAATATGCGTTAGAAATTGCCCTTGGAACCAAACTGACGAAAATTACTGGTCTGGCGAACGACATTGCTCTTGGACTAGCCGCTTCAACAGGGACAGTGAGGATCGAGGCTCCTATCCCAGGTAAGTCTTTGGTGGGTATCGAAGTTCCTAATATTTCTCCTGAAGTAGTCCCCCTCAAATCAGTCTTGGTCTCAGAGGCTATGCAAAAAACCAAATCCAAAATTGGCCTTGCCCTTGGACTGGATGTTTCGGGGGCCCCCTTAATTACTGACCTAGCGCGCATGCCGCACGTTTTGATCGCCGGTTCCACCGGTAGTGGAAAAAGTGTCGCTATCAATGCCTTTATTTCAACCCTGCTTTTTCGAGCTACACCCAGTGAAGTAAAGATGATTCTGGTTGATCCAAAGATAGTTGAACTGCAGGGCTGGAATGGGATTCCCCACCTTTTAACCCCGGTGATTACTGAAGCTGAGAAAGTAATTTCCGCCTTGAAATGGTCGGTAGCTGAGATGGAACGACGCTATAAACTCTTCGCTGAAATTGGCGCCCGCAATATTGATAGCTATAACGAAATGAGTGGTTTTCAAGCTTTACCTTACATCATCATTATTATTGACGAGCTGGCTGACCTTATGCTTTTTGCACCAGTGGAAGTTGAAGATGCGATCACGCGTCTTGCACAAATGAGCCGTGCTACAGGACTCCACATGATTTTAGCTACCCAACGACCTAGTGTCGATGTTATCACCGGTTTGATTAAAGCCAACATTCCAGCAAGAGTTGCCTTTAACGTTGCCTCTCAAGTCGATAGTAGGGTAATCATAGACCAAGTCGGGGCGGAAAAACTTTTGGGGCGAGGAGACATGCTCTATGTTCCACCTGAGGCTTCTAAACCTCAGAGAATTCAAGGAGTCTTTGTCTCGGAACCGGAAATATCAAAGTTAATTGAGTTTCTCAAAAAATCGGGGGTCGAGCCTCAGTACACAGAGGAAGTCACAACCATGCCAGTCGCCACTGTTACAAGGGGAGCTGGAGGTTCTGAGGCCCGTGATGAGCTATTCGATGATGCAGTCAGATCAGTAGTTCAGTACGATCGTGCCAGTGCCTCTTTACTTCAAAGACGCCTGCGAGTAGGCTACGCACGTGCTGCCCGTCTTCTGGATGAATTAGAGGCGGCCGGAGTGGTTGGTGCCGCTGATGGATCCAAAGCAAGAGATGTTTTGGTGAAAGACCCTGCCCGAGTTCTCGGGGGCGGCGAGGGTTCTGAGGCTTAGAACTCCCTTTGAAAATATCGACCTAAAGGTAGTTTTGAAAAACCAATATTATTATATGTGGTCGATACTGCTTTTACTTAAGAAAGTAAAATCGTGAAACGGGTAGGTCAAATCCTTGCCGAAGCAAGGAAAAATAAAGGTTACAGTTTAGAGCAAGTGGCAGAAGCCACCAAAATCCGCAAGCAAACCCTGGCGTTCCTCGAATCTGGAGATTGGGACCAGCTACCTTCCCCGACATTTGTTAAAGGATTAATAAAAAACTACGGTAGTTTTTTGGACTTGTCGACCGAGGACTTATTGGCCTTTTACCGACGGGAGTTTGATGAGAAGAAAGTAAAGGAAAAAATTACATTTCCTTTAAGACCCCCTCGTTTTAGACTAACACCAAAGTTAGTGACCGGCCTGGTGGCGGCCGTTTCAGTTTCGGCGGTAATCGTTTACTTATTTATTCAGTATCGCAGTTTCACTGGGGCTCCCTTGCTCGAAGTAACGGAGCCTAAAGATAATACTAGGTCGCAGGCAAACGAGGTTAGTGTGATAGGGCGTACCTGGCCAGACGCTATTCTTAAGATAAACGGTCAGGATGTACGTTTGGCTCCGGGTGGGAGCTTTTCTGTTGCGGTCAGTCTGGCTGAGGGTATTAATACTATCACTATCACCGCCGCCAACCGTTTCGGTAAGATCGCAACAGAAAAAAGAACCATCTTAGTCGATTTTGAGGGCTCGAAGTCGGCAACAAAATCTGCTTCTCAAGCAGTTGATATTGAACTGCAGATTGGTCCTGCTTCGGCGTCAGTATCGATAGAAATCGATGGAAAAGCTGATTTTGAGGGTGTCTTGGTGGCCGGAGCTACAAAAAAGTTTTTCGCTAAGGAGAGAATCCGAATTGTTACTAGAAATGCAGGTTCAACTAAGGTGCTCTTCCATGGTCAAGAAGCTGTCTTGGGTAAGGAGGGAGAGACAGTAGAGAAAAGCTTTCCTTAGGGACCCGCTTGATAAGTGGGCTGCATTTTCATCTGGAATAGCTGAAGAATTCTGTTAAAATTAAGAGGAAAATGTCTACCGAAGCAATTCTAGTTTTTTTACTTAATATTCTAATAGTAGTTTTTATTGCAGTTGGAATCTATCTACTCTTTCTTTTGACACAGATCCACGATAGTGTCCGCCGCGCTAATAGGATTTTGGAGAAAGGAGAGTCCCTGCTGGACTTCTTGGAAGAAAAAATAATTAAACCAGGATCAAATATTGCGAATTATTTTGGAGTGGCGAGAGAATTTTTTGGTATCGCCGTTGCTTTTAAAAATGCCCTCAAAAAGAAGAGCGAGTCAACAGGAAAATAGTTTGGAGACACATCCAATGAAAAAGGAAAGCCCACACCCTGATGAGATGTTCAAAGGCCTATTCTTCGGGATGTTGCTTGGTTTGGGGTTGGCTTGGTTTTTGTCGACTGAAGAAGGTGAGGAGCTGAAAAGCCGCTTTAGCAAGGAGAGTGGAGACCTTGTTGATCGTGCTCGTGAGGCTTTAGACTCCGCTCTTAAGGACGACTTTACTCCTGATGAATCAGGCTAAAATTCTTCTTGATCTTTAGCTAATTTTTCTTGAACTTGTGCCATGAGGCCCGGAGAGTATCTTTCAATAGTACCAACATCGAATTCCTTCATAATCTGGTGGGCCGGTTCTTTTTCCATGAGACATTCAAAGCATTTTTCTATTACTCTTTCTGGATGAGCGGTGGTGCTGAGCCGCGAATAAAAATCCTTATCCATAGTGACGTTATATTCAAAGTAACCATCAGGTTTTTCTAGTGTAATTTTAAAATGCCACCCAAGATTGCTTGGCCAGGATTTTATTTTTAAGTTAGACATAGAAAAATCTTAACAAGGAGCGAAAAATTTCACAAGTCGCCTGATCAGAGTCTGGGTTATAATCTGAGGAAATGAATAAAGTAGTGACATTCGGTACCTTTGATGGGATACATCCAGGACACAAAAGTTTTCTAAAACAGGCAAAGAAGCTGGGTGATTATCTACTAGTAGTGATAGCAAGAGATTATTTCGTCGCCAAAGCGAAAGGTAAGCAACCAAGGGCAGTCGAGTCTAAAAGGGCAAAAGAAGTTCGAGATTTGAGCATTGCTGACAAAGTAATTCTTGGCTCTAAAATCCATGATTATTTCCAAACCTTGAGAACTTATAAAATTGACCTAATTGCCCTGGGGTATGATCAGAAACCAAAGACCCATGACCTGAGAAAACTTTTAAGGAGGCACAGACTGGGAAATATTAAAGTTGTTAGGTTGAGAGGGTTACGACCGGAAGTCTACAAGTCTTCAAAGCTCACCACCTAGACGAATCATGTCAAACCAATATTTATGCCCTTCATCGTTGGGGTGAAAATTGTCGATAGCATAAGTATGTTCATACGCAGGTAAGCCCTCGGGTGGGATTAGAGGATTAACGTGAATTATGTTCGGGTAGCTCTTTGCAGCCTGGTCTATGATCTGGGCGTATTTAGGTCCACGCAGGAGATAAATTGGTTTCAGTACTAAGGGAATCGTGGCTGGGGCAGCAATGTCACCGGGACCGATGATTATAAGCCTCTTAGCTTTTGGCGCGTAACGCTCGAAAACCTTTTTGGTGCTTTCTTCAAACTCTTTGTAGTCAGTGAAGCGGAAATGATCATTGGATGAAACTATCAAAACGATGAGATCCTGCTCCTCAATCGGAACTGACTGAGTGAGGAGATTCTTCATCTTATCACCTGTCTTAGAAACGTTTTCGTAAGAAACAAAATGATCTTTGGCAAAATAATTCGCGAGCCTTCCTGTGACACTTGTTTCAAAGCGGCTGGAACCGACACCTGCTGCGATACTATCTCCGGCAATAAACAAACGGAAAGTTGGTTGGGAATTATCCCCGAGTTCACCTTTACCGGCCCAGGTGGTTTTGTTGAGCTCGGCCGACCGGCGAGCATAATAAGCCGAGTAGAGAATTTGCGCTACTATGTAAAGTAGAATTAACCCCAGTGAGATATACATAAGACGCATTTATTCAATGATAGCATCGAGATGGGTTATTCGTAGCGTAAGGCTTCAATCGGATCTTTCCTACTTGCTCCAAAGGCAGGGACAATTCCAAAAATGATGCCGACTAAAATTGAGAAGCCTAGGGAGAGTAAAATAACAAACGGGTTTAGCTCGATGGGAAAGGGAGAATAATTTGAAGCAATACTTACTCCAACTACGTAAATAATCATAGCTATAATTCCAGCGATGAAGGTGAGGATGATACTCTCAATCAGAAACTGAATCAGAATTGTCCCAGAAGTGGCGCCAACTGCTTTGCGAATGCCAATCTCTCGCGTCCGCTCACTCACAGAAACCAGCATAATATTCATGATTCCAATCCCACCAACAAGTAAAGAAATAGCCGCGATCGAAGCGAGCATGGCGGTAAGGACGTTTAGAACATCCCCAATGATTCCAAGCAAGTCGTCTTGTGATAGCACACTAAAATCTTTCTCTCCTTTGTGATTTTCGAGTAAAACCTCTTCCACCTCCTCCTTTAAAGATTCCACAGTCTCAGAACTTGTGGCTTGGAGGTTGATACGGAAGATTTGCTTGATGCCAGTGATTTCCCAAGCAGTTTCAATAGGGATGATCACTAAGGAATTGAGGTCGGGTCCCCCAAACGAGAACTCGGATGCTTCCGCCTGTAATACACCAACTACTGTGAACTTTTCGCCTCGTATCTCTATCGTTTGTTCAAGTGGCGCTCGGGTGCCAAAAAGCTCGGTCGCTGCCTTAGAACCAAGAATAGCAATTCGCGCTTTCCTGTTTTCGTCGTCCTGATCATTGTATCTACCTTCTGAGAGCTCAAGATTGCTTAGTCCTCCAAGCCCCGGAGAGCTACCATAAATCAGGAGACTTGGAGAGCTGTCAAAGCTGCTTTTTACCGTTCCAGTGACGAGCGTTGCCATGGTAGCGTCTTTCAGACTTGGAACTTGCTTTATTGATTCGAAATCATTTTCGGTAAGAGTGCTCGCCCCAATGCCAGAGCTAAAACCACCACCCTCATCGACATTTCCGGGCATGACAATCACCAGGTTGCTACCCAAATCGTTAATAGCGCTTTCTACCTGATTGCGTACACCAAGAGCGATTGAAAGTAAACTTGAAATCGTAAGTATGCCGATTACTACTCCCAGGATAGAAAGTCCAGTTCGTGCTTTTTTGGACCAGAGAGAGGAAACTGCAATTTTGTAGCTATCAACTAATATTTTCATGAGGAGACTATCTCACCATCTTTCAAACGAATAGTGCGGCTTGCTTTGCTAGCCAAATCTTGATCATGGGTTACTACCAAGACAGTTTTCCCTTGTTTGTTAAGGTCAACTAGAAGGTTGAAAATTTGTTCTCCTGTTTTGCTGTCAAGGTTGCCAGTCGGTTCATCAGCTAAAATTATCTCCGGATCGTTTACTAAGGCCCGTGCAATAGCAACCCGTTGTTGCTCCCCCCCAGAAAGTTGGTTCGGACGGTTCTTCAACTTCTTTTCCAGGCCGACTGCCGTCATCACTTCAAGAGCCTTACTACGACGACTGATGCCTTTTTTCCTTGTATAAATAAGTGGGGTGATGACATTGTCTAGGGCCGAAGTTCCTTGCAGGAGGTTAAAGAACTGAAAGACAAAGCCAACCTTTTCGTTGCGGAAGCCAGCTAGTTTCCCATCCTTCATTTTCGAAAGATCCTGTTCATCTATGACAATATTTCCTGAGGTTGGGTGATCCAAGCCTCCGATGAGGTGCATCAGAGTGGATTTGCCGCTGCCAGAGGCACCAAGAATAGCGACAAACTCACCTGTTTCAATTTTTAGGGAAACCGCGTTTAGAGCATTAAAGGTGGTCTCACCAGTTTTGTAAGTTTTTAAAACCTGATTGACCTCGATCATGAAGTTCTGATTTTGCCTGTTTCGAAGGGAAAATGCAAGATTGGATCACCTCTCTCCTTTCTCAGGTGAATCCAGTAGCAAATCGGTTAAAGGACTGGACCAACCACGTCGTCTGAATTCTTGGTGAGCCGCGCTGACGCCTTCCGGTGTGTAGAAGACGAAATCGGTCAGATCGAGGGTGGCAGTAGCAATCGCCTTGGGGTCCTCTGAAAATTTCAGAAGTGCCACCACTTCGAAGTTCGATCCGTGATCTTCGATGTGTCTGGTCATTCGAGCCAGTGTTTCTTCGTCCCTTGGATCCATGACTCCCCCTTCAGCTTAACAACTCCCAGAACTCTGGGGTGAAAATCGCCGCCCAAACGAAGAGGGAAAAGATGACTGTCATTCCCACACCATAAGAAGCGGAGTCCTTGATATCCTTGGCCCACTTGCTGTTTTGGACCAACTCTGAGCCATACTTCTTACGAGGCCATTCGTAATCAGCATGCTTCTCGTGAGAAGTGTTAAACGCCTCGGCCATGGCCTTTAGGGTACAGGCGGCAAAGAGCCAAAACCAAGCGTTCCACGGAACCAGGAAGATTACTCCGAGCAGGAACGCCAGCCCATCAGCATACCAGTGGAGTCGGAATCCGGAACTCTCGCGCCAGTTGATGAGGAATCCGTTCCATATCACAGGCAGTTTCGCAAGGTGTTCCTTTGCCTTGGTGGGAAGGTGCTCCCACAGATTCCGGCACCCAAGTTGCCAAATCTCGACCAGCTTTTTCCTGAGTCGCCTGAGGACTGCTTCACGTGGCTCTTCGACCTTGGGGGTTGTTACTTCCGGTACAAGAACCAAGTCGGTCTCTGATTTTTGTGCTTGCATCCTCTTTATCCTTTCTCCACACTGAGAGACCGACTCTTGTTTGCCACATTCTACTATTTTGTTGAAGACCAGTGCAATTGCAAAGCCAGTAACAGTTTCCTATAATCAAGCGGCCATGAAGGCAAGAGAACTGCGGGAAAAATATTTAAAGTTTTTTGAAGACAAAGGGCACAAAGTTATTCCTTCGGCCCCACTTGTTCCAGAAAACGACCCCACCGCCCTTTTTACAACCGCCGGTATGCATCCTTTGGTGCCGTTTCTTCTTGGGCTGGATCACCCAAACGGTAAAAGACTTACTAACTTCCAAAAATGTTTGCGCACTGATGATATCGAAGAGGTTGGAGACAATTGGCATAATACTTTTTTTGAGATGCTCGGCAATTGGTCGCTCGGAAGTTACTGGAAGGAAGAAGCAATTAAATGGTCTTACGAATTTATTACTGAGGATCTGAAAATTCCTGCGGGAAAACTTTGGGTGAGTGTTTTTGAAGGCGATAAAGATGCGCCGAAAGACGAAGAGTCAGCCGCAATCTGGAAATCTCTTGGAATTGCTCAGGAAAGAATTATTCCCCTGCCAAAAAAAGACAATTGGTGGGGACCGGTTGGCGAGACAGGACCTTGCGGTCCTGATACTGAAATGTTCGTTGATACGACTGGTAAATCGCACGGCGAAGGCTGCCGACCGGGAGACGATTGCGGGCGCTTTTCTGAAATCTGGAACGATGTTTTTATGGAATACGAGCGACAAAAGGATGGAAGCTATAAACCACTGAAACAAAGGAATGTAGATACTGGTATGGGCGTGGAACGGACCACTGCTGTTCTGCAAGGGAGGGACAATGTTTATGATACTGATTTGTTTAACGAAGTAATTTCATTGCTAAAGGAAAAATCAAAAAGATTTAACCTACATGATGCGAGAATTGTCGCCGATCACATGAGGGCTGCGATATTTATAGCAGGCGAAGGAATTGAACCTTCAAATAAAGATCAAGGTTATATCCTAAGAAGACTAATAAGAAGAGCAGAAGCAAGGGCGTCTTATGGTTTGGGAATAGCGGGTTTTCCGTTTATAGACATATTTAACTTATTTTCTAAAGTTTATAAGGAAACATATCCTGAAATTTTCAATAAAGAAGATAATATTATTAAGACCTTAACCTATGAAATTCACCGCTTTCATACAGCTTTGGAGTCTGCTTTCAAGGAGTTTGACAAGATCAAGGCTAAGTATCCTAACGAAATTCCAGGCAAAGAACTTTTTTATCTACATACGACCTTAGGATTAACTTTAGACATAATTAAGGATTTCGCAGATTCTGAAGGTGTAAAAATAGATGAAAAGGGTTTTGAAGAAGAATTCACAAGGCATCAGGAAGTTTCTCGGGCGGGAATGGAAAAGAAATTTACCGGTGGATTAGCAGATCATTCCGATATTACCGTCCGAGGTCACACGGCGACCCATTTACTCCACCAGGCTTTGCGAGATGTTTTGGGAGATCATGTACACCAAACTGGAAGTAATATCACTCCCGAGCGGATTCGCTTTGATTTTTCTCACTCGGAGAAAATGACGGAAGAGCAAATCAAAAAAGTTGAAGAAATTGTCAGTAGTAAAATAGAAGAAGATTTGATTGTAAAACGAGAGATGCTGAGTCAAGAGGAAGCGGACAAAAAAGGAGCGATTGGTTTGTTTAAGGATAAATACGAGGATAAGGTTTCAATTTATGAAATTGGCGATTATTCAGTGGAATACTGTGGCGGTCCCCATGTTGAGCACACCTCTCAAGTTGGAAACTTCAAGATCTTGAAGGAAGAGGCCTTGGGAGCGGGTCAAAGACGCATTCGAGCTGTCCTCAGATAGCCTTCTTTGGTAAAATACTTACACTGTCATGAATCCATTCAAAAAACTACTTCCACATTCCAAAGGGAAAAGCAACAATTTCTTAGTCGTTGAAATTGGTTTAGGTAGGGTAACCGCTGCAATTTACAAGGCAGGCGACTCACGACCGGTTCAGGTAGTCGCTGGGAGAAAAAACTTTTCCACTTATGAAAACATTTTTGAAGCATGTCTGCAAGCAATTGATGCACTAGCTGCAATCAACGAAAACATTCCGCGCAAGGCTATTTTAGGTGTTTCCGATGGAATTATGCGTACTACCACTACAGTTGCCTCCTACTCAAGGCCGAACCCTTCTGAGGCGGTGGATACCCAGGAGGTTGAGAAAGTTCTTGAACAAATTGCCGCTGCCACCAAAGCGGAACCCTTGAAAGTGTTTTTCTCAACTGTAGCTTCTGCCAAAATTGATGAAGCTAGTGTTACCAACCCGGTGGGTCTGAAAGGAGAAAAAGCCTCTTTGGCATGTTTTGTGGCTTTCAAAGCGCCCGAAGAGTTGGCGGTTTTCGACAAGTTAATTGAGGAACTTGAGCTTTCGGTAAACAAGGTGGTCCCCACTTCATTTGCGGTTAGCCGTCTGGTTTTGAAGAAGAATCTCAACGACGCCTTGCTTTTACGTGTGGGAAAGGAGAAATCAGAAGGCGCACTTCTTTCCGAGGGACATATTTATGAAATTCTTCCCTTTGATCTTGGGGTGAGCGGACTTAGTTATTTGTCCATCGGAGTTGAGGCAATTATTAGTTTACTAGAGAAGGAAAAGCGCCCCCAAACAATTTGGCTTTATCCCGATGAAGACGATGTTGATTTGAAGTTGGTAGCCGAGAAATTGTCCGCCTTTCCTTGGCAGGAGAAGCTTTCTTACCAAGAGGTTCCACAGATAGTTTCGGAGGCGCTTGAGTCAGACGTAGCCGAAGCCGATATCGGCATTCTCGCCTTAGCAAATGAATTTTTGGAAGGGTAGCTATGAAGCTTGAATTTGGCGCTGAAACAAAATTAAATGAGATTCTCGAAAAGATTCAATCTAGTACTGAGAGCAGACTTGACGTTGAAATACCCCAAGACTCTCTACTTCTTGCTAATTCAGTCAATAAAGAAATCATCAAAAGATTTGCAATGGATGTTGGTAAAGAGGTGAACTTTACCTCTATTCCAGCTGAAATACCAATTAGTGACGAGCTTGGTTTTGTTGAGGGTCAGGACGTAGCTACTTTGGACAGTCAATCTCCGGCTGAGGCGCCCTTGCCGCAGATTGCACCGCAGGAGGAAGTTGCCGAGGGCAAAAAATTTGTTGCACTCAAGATTCCAAATTTAACGGGATTACGTAAGATTCCCAAACTTTGGTGGGCCACCGGCGGGGTTGTGGCCACCTTAGTAGCCGCCTTCTTTATCTTTGCTTGGTGGTTGCCAGCAGCTGAAGTTGTCCTCACCTACGAGGGCCAGACAAAGGACTCTAGTAGCGAGATCGAGGTGATAGTTGGAGGAGCCTTCGATGAAAGCAAAAAACAAATTCCAGCAACGACTGAGGAGCTGATCAAAAACGATTTAGCTACTGCTAAAGCAACGGGAAAGAAGAATGTCGGCAATCCGGCCAAAGGAAGAATTACGGTCTACAATTATTCTGAATCGGATAGAGTTTTCACAAAGGGTACCATAGTCACTTCTACCAAGGGAGTTACGTTTACCCTTGATGACGAACGTTCCGCTACTGCTTCAGCAGGTTTTGGTACTTTTACCCAAGTTGGGGTAAATGTTACTGCGACAAAATCGGGGCCAGAAGGGAATTTACCGGCTCAAACCAACTTTACAGTTGGAAGCGCTAGCCCAGGAGAGGTTTATGCCAAAAATGACACTCCTTTTACCGGGGGAAGTATAAAAACCATTACAGTGGTTTCTGAAGCCGACCGCAAATCCCTCAAGACGGACCTAGTCAAAAAACTCACCGAGGCCGCTACCGAGGAGATTAGAACCAACAATGCCAGTGCCATCATTCCAGAAGATGGGGTAGAAATTTCGGTTTCAAAAGAAACTTATGATGCTGAAATCGGCCAAGAGGCGAGTGAGGTTTCTCTAAGTCTCGAAGTTACCGCCAAGGCAATAGTTTTGAAAGCAGAGGATTTAATTGCAATCCTTACCAAGACCATGACCATACCAGCTGGTTTTCGAGTCAGTGAGAGCGAATCGACTACTTCAGCAACACTTACAAAAAAAACCACTGATTCCAACTACCAGCTGCAGGGAAAAATTGGTGCTGTTTTGGTCCCCGACGTGGATTTGAATGAAGTAAAGAAAAATTTATCAGCCAAAACCACAGGTGCGGCCAAGTCTTACTTGGATTCGTTAGAGGGTATTAAAGGCTACACTATCAAGCTTAAACCCAGTTTTTATTCTGGGATTGGCTGGTTGCCGTTCTCAACAAGTAAGATTGATGTGAGGCTGGAGAAGGAAGAATGAGTTTTCTGGCGGTAGATTATGGACTAGCAAAGGTTGGCCTCGCTTTATCAGAGGGGGAGCTAGCCGAACCATTAACGATCTTAAAAGTAAAAAATAAACAAGACGCAAAGCAAAAACTAATTTCACTAATCAGCCTTCACCATGTGGAGACAGTTGTCTTTGGTATACCTGATCCGGACAGTATTGGCGCGGCCAGCTTTGCCAACAGTCTGGAAAGATCAATTAAAATTCCTATCTACAAATTGGACGAGACTTTGACGTCAAAGATTGCAAGCAAAAAGAGTAGCAAAAAAGAAGATTCAATCGCTGCTTCTATTTTGTTACAAGAGTATCTGGACCATCGCAAAGGAGAAAAAGTTGCAGTCTAAGTGGGTTCCTAAAAGACGTCTTAAAGGCTTGTTCGTGATGCTTAGCCTGGTTTTTGTGGTTTTTTTGATCGGAGTTGGCGGTGTTTACCGCTGGTACCAAGCGAATCTCAGCCCAACCGCGGCTGGTAATGAAAAAGTTTTAGTCGTTCAAAAAGGAGAGACCATTGATGAGCTCAGTAAAAGGCTTGAGGAAAACGGACTAATTCGCAGCTCTATAGCCTTTCGTATTTACCTTAGAGTCAACAGCAAAAATCCGCTTGTTCAGGCTGGGACTTTTAAAATCAAATCAGGTTTGAGTATTGAGGACCTTCTCCAAGTCCTAGCTGTTGGAAGAGTAGATAAATGGATTACCCTCAAAGAGGGTTTGAGGATCGAAGAAATATCCGAACAGTTGGAAAAGGACTTCGCGGTTCCAAAAGAAGATTTTCTCAAATTGGCGCAAGAAGGCTACATGTTTCCAGACACCTACCTAATCCCTATTGATGTTAATGCAGACAAGGCTGTTTCTATTCTGAGAGAGAATTTTGATAAGCGTTTTGACAGCTCTCTTCGGGAAAAATTACTCAAACAAAAGCTTACCCTAGACCAAGCGGTTATCCTCGCTTCTATTGTTGAGCGTGAATCCCGCTCCGGCTCCGAAAGACCTATTATTGGCGGAATTTTGCTCAAACGTTTACGGGAAGGAATGAAACTAGAAGCGGATGCTACTGTCCAATACGCTCTTGGTTACCAAAAAGATGAGAAGACGTGGTGGAAGAAAACCCTGACTGAGGCTGACCTAGACAACGATAGCCCTTACAACACCAGAAAATTTGCAGGTCTTCCGCGGGGGCCAATCTGTAGCCCAGGACTCGAAGCCTTAGAGGCGGTAGTTGATCCTAAAGAAACAAACTACTATTATTACCTTCACGACAAGGAGGGTAAAGTACACTTCGCAAACACACTTGACGAACACAATGCAAATGTGGCTAAATATCTGCAGTAGGGCCAGACAAGTTTTGCCAGTCTAGAGCTGAAATTAGAAGGCTTGACAAGGATCAGTTTTTTGGGTATTATTTCGGTGTAATTGAATATTTTTTTGAAGCGTACACACTGTACGGTGTGTTACTTCGTGTTTATTAAAAGTCATAAAGAGATTAGTGCTGTTAGTTTCAAAAACCGGACTTATCCCACCTGAGTTGCTGCACTAACCATAATAATTAGAGGCATTATATAGATGAGCGGCCGAAAAGTATTTGGGACAGCAGGGCATCCATTCCCCTTACCAAACTTAATAGAATCGCAAATAAAGTCGTACGAGTGGCTCTTGATCGAGGGTATTAAAAATTTACTTGCCGAGGTCAATCCAATTGAGGATTTTACTGGCAAAACCTTTGCACTCTACTTTCTAGAACATTCCCTTGGCGAGCCAAAATATAGTCCCGAAAAAGCAATTGAAAAAGGGGTGACCTATTCTGCCCCGATGCGTGTCAAGACGAGACTACTCAACAAAGAAAGTGGAGAAAATCTTGAGCAGGAAGTTTTTTTGGGAGATATCCCACTGATGACAATCTCGGGAACCTTCATCATCAACGGAGTAGAGAGAGTAGTGGTGAACCAGTTGACCCGCAGTCCCGGGATCTTTTTCTCAGCTGAAATTGACTTAGCTACGGGGCGACCTCTGTACAAAGGAGAATTGAGACCTACCCGAGGAAGCTGGTTGGAGTTGGAAACCGCAAAAAACAATGTTCTCACTGTAAGAATTGATCGTAAACGCCGTATTCCGGCAACCACTCTTCTGAAGGCGGTTGGGGTTGGGGATGACAATCGTATTAAGGAGGTATTTTCCGATGTTGATACGAATTCGAGCCACCGCTATATTGAGGCAACTCTTGCAAAAGATTCAGCCCAAAGCCAAGATGAGGCCCTTTTGGAAATCTATCACAAGATGCGTCCCGGAGATCCCGTAATTCTCGACAATGCCAAAGCACTCCTCGAAAACCTTTTCTTTAACTCTAGACGCTACAGCTTGGGTAAAGTCGGTCGGTATAAGATCAACAAAAGACTCGGACTTGAGGTTGCAAACGATCAGGATCATTGGATTTTGACTCAAGATGATATTGTCGCGGCCGTGAAATTCTTGGTACGTCTCAACAATGGTGAGGGAGAAGCAGATGATATTGACCACCTGGGAAACCGTCGTGTCCGTGCTGTTGGAGAGTTGGTCCAAAACACCTTACGGGTAGGTCTTTTGCAAATGGAAAGAGTCGTCAAAGAGAGAATGAGTATCTCCGCTGATCTCACCATGGTGACTCCTACTTCCCTAATAAATGCACGGCCAATAGTGGCTCGACTGAACGAATTTTTCGCCGGTTCACAACTCTCGCAGTTTATGGATCAAATCAACTCCCTTTCGGAACTTGAGCACTTACGTCGTCTCTCGGTGATGGGTCCGGGTGGTTTGACTCGCGAGAGGGCAAGCTTCTCAGTTCACGATATCAATAACTCTCAATACGGTAGAATTGATCCGATCAAATCTCCAGAAGGTCCAAACATCGGTTTGATTACCCACCTCGCCCTTATGGGAAGAATCAACGAGTACGGTTTTATGGAAACACCATACCGCAAGGTTGAAAAGGGTAAGGATGGATCAGTAAAGGTGACGGAGGAGATTGAATGGCTTATGGCTGATGATGAAGAAAAGTTTTATATCACACACGCCAATATTAGAATCGACGGCAGGGGTAAAGTTCTCGATACTCGAGTTCCAGTTCGTTTTCGCAGTTCCTTTACAACCAGTCTTTCTTCCCAGCTGAACTTCGTTGATGTGGTTCCTTGGCAAATTGTTGGAGCCTCATCCGCCCTGATTCCATTTTTGGCTCACGATGATGCGAACCGCGCCCTGATGGGGGCGAACATGCAGGCACAGGCAGTCCCTCTGGTGAAGCCGACCAGTCCAATAGTAGGTACTGGTATGGAAGGGGTTGTTGCGCTTAACATCGGTAGAGTCCTGTTAAGCCCTATTGACGGGCAAGTGAGCTATGTCGACGGGGAAGTGATCAGAGTCAAAGGATCTGATAGAAAAGAGCACGAGCTTAAACTAACAAAATTTGTCAAGTCAAATCAAAATACCTCTTACTCTCAGCGAGCTATAGTGAAGATTGGTGAAAAAGTCAAAAAGGGACAAGTTGTGGCCGACGGTCCGGTGACTGACCAAGGAGAACTTGCTCTTGGACAAAATCTTCTTATCGCCTACATGTCATGGGAAGGTTACGGTTATGAAGACGCGGTAATAATTTCCGACCGCTTGGTGAGGGAGGACCTTCTCACTTCTATCCACATCGAGGACTATGAGTGTTCGGTTACTGAAACAAAATTGGGTCCAGAAGAAACCACACGTGACATACCCAATGTTGGAGAAGAAGCCTTAGCTAATCTAGATGAGCAGGGAATTGTTTATATTGGGGCCGAAGTTGGTCCCAATGATATTTTGGTTGGAAAAATCACTCCAAAGGGAGAAACTGAGTTGACTGCAGAAGAAAGACTTTTACGAGCAATTTTTGGTGAGAAAGCTCGTGAAGTACGTGATACTTCACTACGTATGCCTCATGGTGAGCGTGGAACAGTCGTAGGCATTCAAATCCTTTCGAAAGAAGCTGGGGATGAGCTTGAGCCTGGGGTACAGCGTTTAATAAAGGCAAAAGTCGCTCAAACTCGTAAGATTACGGTGGGGGATAAGTTAGCCGGTCGTCACGGAAACAAAGGTGTAATCTCTAAGGTAGTCCCGGTAGAAGACATGCCCTACTTGGAAGACGGTACTCCGATTGATATCATTCTCTCTCCTCTTTCAGTAATTTCGCGTATGAACCTTGGCCAACTGCTAGAAACCCATCTTGGGTGGGCAGCTTCTAAGCTGGGTTATCAGGTAGCCATCCCGGCCTTTGGAGGAGCTAGAGAAGAAGAAATTGAGGAAGAGTTGAAAAAAGCAGGGTTGCCTGTAAGTGGAAAGGTTATTTTGCACAATGGCAAGACGGGAGAAACCTTCAACAACCCGATCACTGTGGGGGTTGGATACATCATGAAGCTGGTACACATGGTCGATGAAAAGGTTCACGCCCGTAGTACCGGTCCTTATTCTCTTGTCACACAACAGCCTCTTGGAGGTAAAGCTCAAATGGGTGGACAGCGTCTTGGAGAAATGGAGGTTTGGGCTCTTGAGGCTTATGGGGCCGCTCATAGTTTACAGGAAATGCTGACAATCAAGTCGGATGATGTGGTTGGTCGAGCCAAGGCTTTCGAAGCAATAGTCAAAGGCACTGATATTCCTGAAGCAACTGTTCCCGAGTCTTTCAAGGTCCTTGTCAAAGAGCTCAATGGTTTGGGATTGAAGGTAGAGTTGTTGGGAGCACAGGTAGAAGAAGAAAAACCTGAGTCTGCCCAGGAGGTGGAAGAAGAGAAGAAAGTTGAAGAAGAGGGCAAAGAGCTCGCAGAAGCTGCAGGTGAGGAAGAGGTTGCAAAGACAGAAGAAATAGTAAGCTCTAAATCAAACATGGAATTGGAAGAAGTAAATCAAGAAGAAAAGCAGAAGGAAGAGGCAAAAAAATGAATGAAATTAAGGATTTTGAAGCCCTAAGAATAGTTCTAGCAAGTCCTGAAGACATCAAGTCTTGGTCTCATGGTGAGGTCACTAAGCCAGAAACTATTAACTACCGTACCTTCAAGCCGGAGAAGGATGGGCTTTTTGATGAGAAGATCTTTGGTCCCACCAAGGATTGGGAATGTTACTGCGGAAAATACAAGCGAATCCGCTACCGGGGAGTCATTTGTGATAAGTGTGGGGTAGAAGTTACCCAGTCGAAAGTTCGCCGGGAAAGAATGGGCCATATCAAATTGGCCGCTCCGGTTGCCCACGTTTGGTTTTTCAAGGGAACACCTAGCAAACTCTCACAACTTTTGGATATCACCCCGCGGAGTTTAGATGCAGTCGTTTATTTTGCGGAGTATCTCGTAATTGAGGTTGATGAAGACAAAAAAACAAAGGCAATTGATGCTCTTCAAGGCGAAGTAAAGACCCGACAAGACGAGGTACGCAAGGAGTTTAAAGTCAAACAAGCAGGGATCGAGAAAGAAGCAAAGGAAGATGTCAAGAAAGTTGATGTCAAAAACAAAGAGCAGAAAGAACTCATTGTTGACGAGATCAACTTGAAAACAAAGGCAAGAGTCGCTGCTCTCAAAGAAGAGGAAGCTGCGGAGTTAGCACGAGTTGAGGAAATCAATAAGGCCCTGACAGAAAAAATAAAAACAATTAAACAACTTTCACTACTTTCTGAGGAGGAATACCAAAGATTAGTTGATTATGATGCGGCGGACTTCCTCAAAGTGGGAATGGGTGCAGAAGCCTTGCTTGAGGTTCTCGGGAAGATTGATTTAAATACGCTTTCACAAAAGCTACGTGAAGAATTTCAGAATTCTAGCGGACAAAAACAGATCAAAGCAACAAAGAGACTGAGAGTAGTCGAAGGGTTTCGCAACGCGAGTATCAAACTTGACTGGATGATACTTCAATTCCTTCCGGTTATACCACCAGATTTGCGACCAATGGTTCAGCTTTCTGGAGGACGCTTCGCCACCTCTGACCTCAACGACCTTTATCGCCGGGTGATTAACCGAAATAATCGATTGAAGAGACTCACTGACCTAGGAGCCCCGGAAATAATTTTGCGCAACGAAAAGCGAATGCTTCAGGAGGCAGTTGATGCTTTGATTGACGCTAGCCAAAGACCTACGACTACCAGGGCAGGAGCACAACAGCTGCGTTCGCTCTCAGATATGCTTAAGGGTAAGCAGGGACGTTTCCGCCAAAATCTCTTGGGTAAACGAGTGGATTATTCCGGAAGAAGTGTCATCATCATCGCCCCAGATATAAAGCTTAATGAGTGCCGTCTTCCTAAAGAAATGGCGCTCGAGCTTTTTAAACCATTTGTCTTGCGCGAAATCATCTTTCAAGGGTATGCCCCAAACGTCAAAAGTGCTAAACATGTCTTTGAGCGTCGCGGAACTGAGGTCTGGGATATTCTAGAGTCAATTACGAAGAACCACCCAGTGCTTTTGAACCGCGCGCCAACTTTGCATCGCCTAGGTATTCAAGCCTTTTACCCAATCTTGACAGAGGGGAGTGCTATTGGTATTCACCCTTCCGTGACGACTGGGTATGGAGCCGATTTTGATGGTGACCAAATGGCTATTCACGTCCCACTTGCGCAGGCAGCACAAGATGAAGCAATAGAGCTCATGATGTCGACAAACAATTTACTGCGACCTGCGGATGGTGAGCCCATCATGACACCAAAGCAAGATGTTTTCTTGGGGGTTTATTACCTGACACTCATGAACGAAGGTGAGGCTGAAAATATTTATTCGATCGGAGGAGCAATTACAGCCTATCAAGCTGATAAGCTCAGTCTACCAACCCCAATTAACGTCAACTACGAAGGGAAAGTCCTCAAGACTACGGTTGGTAGGTTGATTTTCAATTTAGCTTTACCAGAAGAGTTGCGTTACATAAACGAGCTGGTAAAAGGATCGATCTTAAAAACCCTACTTTCAAAATGTCAAAATCTTTTGGGCAAGGAACCAACTGTAAAATTAATTGACGATCTTAAAGATCTAGGCTTCCGTCATGTGACAGACGCAGGACTTTCAATGTCAATTACTGATTGCGAGCTCATACCGGAAAAAGCGGACTTGATAGCCAAAACGGACAAAAAGGTTGAGGATATTGAGAAAAACTTCCGCCGCGGATTGATTACTGAAAACGAAAAAATTCGTTTGACCGAAGAACTTTGGGCAGACTTAACAGCGGTGATTGATGAGCTAACTTGGAAAAACTTGAAACCAGCAAATCCTCTCAAAATGATGCAAGATTCAGGGGCGCGAGGAAGTCGTGACCAGATCAAGCAACTTGCTGGTATGCGAGGTTTGGTGGCAGACCCCTTGGGTAGAATTGTGGAACTACCTTCAAAAAGTAATTTCCGCGAAGGACTTGATGTCTATGAATACTTTACCTCCACTAGAGGAGCAAGAAAGGGTCTGGTAGACAAGGCTCTAAAAACTGCTGATGCGGGTTACCTCACCAGACGTTTAGTAGATGTTACTCACGATGTATTAGTTCGAGACGACGACTGCGGTACTAAGGAAGGACTTTTAATTTCGGAGCAGGAAAGTAAGTCCGAGCGTTTTTATGAGCAACTTGTTGGTAGGACTGGAGCAGTCGACATCAAAGGAAAGAACGGTAAAACAGTCAAGAAAGCAGGTGAGTTGATACTTGAAGAAGATATTGCAGCTCTAGAAAAGGCGCAGGTCAAGGAAGCGCTAATGCGCTCGGTCCTTACCTGTGAAACGAAATTTGGTGTCTGCAAACTCTGTTATGGACGAGACCTAGCTACCAAACAACCCGTCACAATGGGAACTCCGGTTGGGGTAATTGCCGCCCAATCAATTGGTGAACCTGGTACACAGTTAACCATGCGTACCTTCCATTTGGGAGGTATTGTTGGCTTGGATATTACTCAGGGTTTACCTCGTGTGGACGAAATTTTCGAAGCAAGAACCCCAAAAACACCGGCTGTTGTCACCGAAATCCCCGGTAAAGTTTCAATCGTGGATACTGACGAAGGTCGAAAGGTCAGAATTACTGCAAGTGACAGAACACAAAAAATCGAGAAAGAATATGTCATTCCAGTAACCAGTGAACTTACCGTCAAAGAAGGGGATTCGGTACTAGCAGGGGATACATTAACCAGTGGACACATTGATTTGAAGATTCTTCTCGAAACTAAAGGGATTCGAGCGGTACAAAAATACATTATTTCAGAACTACAGAAAGTTTACGAGTCTCAGGGTGCTCCGATTAACGACAAGCATTTTGAAGTCATTATCCGCAAGATGAGTGAAAAGGTCCGCATCGAGACAGCCGGAGACACCAGCCTTCTTCCTGGGGAACTTGTTGATAAAGTTAAGTTTGCTGAGGAGAACGCTAAAGTTCTTGCTCAAGGAGGAGAACCAGCCACTGCCGCGGTAGTGATACTAGGCATTACTCGAGCAGCCCTATACACCGAGTCAGTACTTTCAGCAGCCTCTTTCCAAGAAACTACTTCGGTACTTACAGATGCCGCTACTTCTGGAAAGATAGATCATTTGCGCGGTTTGAAAGAAAATGTGATCATTGGTCGCTTGATTCCGACCGGAGAGGCAGCAAGATTAGTCAAGAAACCGCTTGAAGAAACTAAAGTCGTGGCCGCGGAGGAAGTCCAGATTAAAGAAGCTGAGGTTGCTTCAGAAAAAACGGTGGAGGTAATTGAATCGAAGGATCCTGAGAAAGAGGCAGTCGAGAAAGTAGCTGAGGCCTAAAACTCTACCTTGTCCCCAACCTTCAATTTAAGTTTAGAGACAGACCCCTGTTTAAGTTCAAGAGTTGTCTTAGCCTTCCAGACAATAGGTGAAAAGCTAAAGCGTCGTTGTTTCTCGGCGGTTCTGATGATTTTGTTGTCCGAATTCAAAAAGACCAAGTCGATAGGATAGCCTACGAAAAAAGTATGAACGGAATTAACTCCTGGAAGAGCAATGCCAGATCCCGTTTCAGCTGGTTCAGATTCCCCGATTAATCCCTTAATCTTTCCTACTATGCTTGAATAGATCTTTACCTTTTCCAGAACGTGAGTGATCATTGTTAATTGAGCGTTACTTCTTCCATTTTATCACCAACCTTAATCTGATCCACAACCTCAAGACCTGAGGAGACCTGACCAAAGATGGTGTAGTTCTTGGGAAGGGGGGTATCAGCTAGCATGATGAAAAATTGACTTCCGTTAGTGTTAGGACCTGCGTTTGCCATGGCTACAATTCCACGCTTATAGTCCCGAGCGACAGGTTCATCTTCAAAGTTGTATCCTGGTCCTCCGCTACCATCCCCAGAAGGATCCCCACCTTGAATGACAAAGCCCTCTTCTCTGCGGTGGAAAGTAAGGCCATTGTAAAAATTTTCCTTAGTTAAGAATATGAAATTACTAGTTGCCTTCGGAGCTTCGGCAAAAAGTTGAATTACAATGGTTCCTTTAGCGGTTTTTATATTAGCAACTCGATTGTTAAGTTGTTCCGCCGCTAAGACACCGGGAAATTTATCGTATTTTTTTGTTTGACTTCCCTGCGTTTGCCCAGAAGTAGTTGATTCGTTCAAGTTAACCACCTCCTTTGGAGCTGGTTTGGAGCTGAAAGCGAGAGCCAATGAGGCTATCACTACTATTAAACCTATGAAAAAAAGCAAAGCTTTCATTTAAATTTCTCTTTCTGAGCAGATTCATAGAAGTTACAACTTTACCATAGCGTCTGGTTCATATCTAGAGATAAGATAGGCTGGTGTGTGTTGACAGCTAGCTTCCGAGCACGTATAATCACGCCCAGCGTGATTGCGCCCCGATTTATCGGAGTTAGTCCCAGGATTTAATTATGCCTACAATTTCACAGCTCGTCAGGAAAGGACGAAGCAAGGTTTCAAAAAAAGTAAAAGCAACCGCCCTGCGCTCCAGCTTTAATGCTAGAACACGCCGACCGGTCGCGACTTTTAACCCAATGAAGCGGGGGGTTTGTATCGTGGTTAAAACTATGACTCCAAAGAAACCAAACTCGGCCCTTCGAAAGGTAGCCCGTGTTCGTCTTTCGAACCGCAAGGAAATCACAGCCTATATTCCAGGAATTGGCCACAATCTTCAAGAGCACTCCATCGTCCTTGTTCGAGGAGGTAGGGTGAAAGACTTGCCCGGTGTGAAATATCATGTCATTAGGGGCCATTATGATATCGGTGGGGTCGAGGGACGTAAACAAGGCCGTAGTCTTTATGGAGCCAAGAGGATGAAAGGCTAATCTATGAGGGGAAAGAAGGTAGCCAAGAGAAAATTGTCAGCTGACCCAGTCTTTGGTAGCAGAGTGCTTACCCGTTTTACCAATCGTATGATGCACGACGGCAAAAAAGCAGTCGCTCGGGGTGTAATCTACTCAGCTTTCGAAGAAATCAAGAAAAAAGAAAAAGATCCAGTTGAAGTTTTTGAGACCGCAATCAAAAATGTCGCTCCAAAGATGGAGGTAAAATCCCGTCGAGTAGGCGGTGCTAGTTATCAGGTGCCAATGGAAGTAAGAGGTGATCGTAAAGAAGCTCTGGCAATTCGTTGGATAATCGGAGCCGCTAGGACTCGCCCAAGCACCGAATACAAAACTATGGCTGCCAAACTAGCTGCAGAACTACTCGATGCCGCTGTCGGTACCGGAGCGGCTATCAAGAAACGCGATGATACCCACCGCATGGCAGAGGCAAACCGCGCTTTCGCGCACTTCCGCTGGTAGAGGGGTAGTTGGAATTTAACTGCCCTAAAGCACCGAAGAGGTGTTTTTTGATGGAAAAACCAATTGCTGAACTTAAATTAAACAACTTTGACCAAAAATTGAGTGAAAAAAAGGAAGCTGTTAATGAGGTAGGTTTATGGAGATTAATCATAATGTCTCCTTGGAACTTTTATTTCGCGATTTATAAGAACTTACCTTTAGAGAAAAGGACTCAGATTACAGTAAGGTTTTTTACAATTAAGCTAATTGAACTTTTATTCGTTGTAGCAGTTTTATTTCTTATAAATAGTATTTGGAATTAACATGGCAAAAGAAGTTAGTTTAGACAAAATTAGGAATATAAAAACCTTCTTCGCTCGCAGTGAGGACTATTTTACTGCTCTCTCGAAGAACTTTGCCTTTTTCGCTAACAAGAAAAACGTTGGAATTATCGCAAGGAGTTTTAATGGCTAGAGAGGTAACGCTTGATAAGATTCGTAATATAGGCATAATTGCCCATATTGATGCCGGGAAGACCACGGTGACTGAGCGCGTGCTTTTTTATACTGGCCGAACTTACAAAATCGGTGAGGTTCATGAAGGCGCCGCCGTGATGGACTGGATGGCGCAAGAGCGGGAACGTGGCATTACGATAACCTCGGCTGCAACTACTACCTTCTGGACGACAAAAGAAGGACCGAATTCCGGAGTAAGACACCGTATCAATATTATTGATACTCCCGGCCACGTTGACTTCACGGCCGAAGTGGAGCGATCCCTACGAGTTTTGGACGGTGGGGTGGTTGTCTTTGATGGCAAGATGGGAGTCGAGCCCCAATCTGAAACAGTTTGGCGCCAAGCTGACAAATACCACGTTCCAAGAATTTGTCTCATCAACAAACTTGATGCTACTGGGGGAGATTTTTACATGAGTTTAGCTTCAATTAAGGAAAGACTTGGTGCCAATGCCCACCC
>Ga0247727_10001139_pt1 | contig 64868 bp, 41 predicted proteins | sample WisWelCaveWW1625_FD_202498 | JGI IMG/M metagenome (GOLD analysis project Ga0247727, IMG submission 202498) | Biofilm microbial communities from Wishing Well Cave, Virginia, United States - WW16-25 | ecosystem: Environmental > Aquatic > Deep subsurface > Groundwater > Cave microbial mat | place... | reverse complement strand
TGTAGCTTGTGTCGATGTTGCCGAAGGGATCGTGCGCGCGGACGGTCAATTCATGCAGCGCTCCCGCCGTGATCGTGGCCGAGGGGCTCACTCTAAGGGAACCGCCCGCGTCATCCACGCTCGCGGGTGTCACGATAATGTCCGCGTCGAACAAAGGATTGGCGGTGGAAGTGCGGGTCGTGGATTGTTCGGTGACATCCACTTCGCGCGCCACAGGGTCCGCGTTAAACGCCCTTAAAGTGGTAGAGGCGCCGCTTGAGGCGCCGTTGGTAAAGGCCGTTGGAAGCGCCGCTCCGAAGGGCTGGGTTTCCACGGTGGGGACTACCCCGTCCGGAGAATTGCCGAGTGTCGTCGAGAATACAAGGTTGTGGTTGCCGGTGTAGCTTGTGTCGATGTTGCCGAAGGGATCGTGCGCGCGGACGGTCAATTCATGCAGCGCTCCCGCCGTGATCGTGGCCGAGGGGCTCACTCTAAGGGAACCGCCCGCGTCATCCACGCTCGCGGGATTTACTGTCAGATCTAAATCGTAGCCCGGATCGCCAAAAGAATTTATTGTCATTTCACTCACATCCACGCTCGCCGTCTCGGCCTTGAAAGCCATAAGCGTCAACACGTTTGCAAAAGTGACACCGGCGGTAAAAGTCGTATTGACTCCTGTTCCAAAATTTACTGCTTCAACTGTGGGTATCTGCCCATCCGGCGCATTGGCAAGACCACTGAAGATCAAACTGTGTGAACCTATAAACTCCGTATTCACCGCGTCAAAGCTGTCACGGGCAGTGACCGTGAGCTCAAGCGAATTGCCCGCCGTGATCGTGGCCAAAGAAGGCATGATCTTCAAATATCCAAAATCCCAATTGATATTATTTCCGGAACTAATGGAAGTGTGGGTCAGTATTTTGGAAGCATTGACATTATTCGAATCCTTCACATCCACAAAAAAGATGCTTCTTGTCCCCTGCGGATCCACCGACCACTGCGTGCCATTTATAGAAGACCTTAGTGCCAGAAGATTACCTGAAGCCCCTTGGAGGGTCAGCGTGCCAAGAATGGTTTGAGTCTTTGACGCTTCAAATGTCAGCGTATCTGCGGAAGCCGTTATTTTTGTCAAATTATTAAAAGTAGTGTCTCCCAAGACGGATTGACCGATGTCATTGAAGACCACCGTGCTCCCGCCCGCCAAAAAGCCGGTGTTGCCCGTATTGTTGGTCCAAATGCCTCCCAGTGTAATCGTACTCGATCCGCCTATGCCGTCCAACGCATTGAGCACGCCCGTGTTATCAATAGTGAGAAAGTCGGAGAGTGTGATGCCAAATCCTTGAGTCACAAGAATATCCGTGGCCTTGATCCTTAAGTCTGTAGCACTAAAAGGCGCGGCCATGATGACGGTATCCGGACTTCCGCCTATGACCAGGTGACCGAGGTTATTATTGCCCGCGTTAAGAGCCAGATTTCCCTCTAGCCGCAGCTCTCCATTGGCCGTATCTTTAATAAAGGTATTGTTGGCAAAAGTTAGACCGCCTTTGACAATAATGTTGCGATTGGTGCCCTGAACCAGAGGACCGCTGTTCGGGAAAGTGGCCAAAACCCCATTCACAGTCAGATCATTTCCCAAAACAAAATTGTCTTTTATCACATTCTGATCGCTGATAAACAGGTTAAAATAATCGGCCGCGCCAAAGTCTTTTATCGTGATATTGTCTACGGTGCCGTTGCCATTGCCGACATAAACCCAGAAACCTGAATCGGTATCATTGAGACCTCCGGCCAAAGTAACTGTTTCGCCGCCTTGGAGAATAATGCTTCCATCATTTGAAAAAGTGCCGTTTACCGTAAAATTTTTACCGTTCAAAGTTACCGCGCTGGCAGTCTGCATGGTCAGAGCGTTGGTGGTTCTATCAACATCAAGAAGCGGTTGGTTCGGTGGGAAACCCTGGATCAGTACATCATCCGTCGCGAGAGGTACCGTGCCAGCGGCCCAGTTAGATCCCGTTCCCCAGTCGATGCTGGTAGGTCCAATCCAAACAGCCGGGAAGAAGGCTGTGCCAAACCAATTGACCGTGTTGCCGGAATTGACCCGATTGGCAGTGGCGCCACTGGGAAATATATTAGGTGACACAAGATTGATACTGTCTTTCACATCCACAAAATCGATGCTTCGCGCGCCCTGAGGACTGATGATCCACTGGGTCGGAGAAGCTGTGGACCTTAAAGAAAGAAGATTGCCGGCGGCTCCCTGCAAAGTAAGCGTCCCGAGCACTGTCTGGGTGCTGCCCGCCTGGAAGGTCAGCGTGTCCGCGGCAACCACAGTTTTTGTGAGATGGTTAAACGTCGTAGAGCCTAAGATCGTCTGGCCTGTGCCGTCTAAGACTACAGTGCCGGAGTTATGGGTAAACGTGCCTGCCGTATGAGAGAAATTGCCGGAGACATTCAGATTGCCGCTTGTGGAGGTAAACGTACCGCCTGTGAGATTGAATGTGCCATTGATATCGATCAGAGCACTCCCGCCATTGAAGACACCGGAAGGTTGTTGGTATGTTCCGTTCACTACAATCGTATTGGCGCCCTGATTCACCGTGCCCCGCACGTCCATCCCGCCGCCGGCCGTCACATTCCCTCCCGGTGCATAAGTTTCACCGACAGGAATGAGCAGTTCTTTGCCCGAAGCTACGGCGAGGTCAGAGCCGGACATCGTATAGATGGCGCTGATGTCCGCATCGCCGTTGTTATTGGCCGTATCGAGCGTAGCGTTGGTAATAGGGCCTGCTGTCTCGTGTCTCACAATCAAGCGGTCCTGGAAAATATCAAGGCCCGAGATCGCCAAGGCATCCGCGATCGTGACGGTGACGCCTTTTTGCGTCTCACCGTCAATGTAAACTGTGATCACATCGTTCGAACTTAAATTCAGCGTAAAAAGATAGTCGCCATTTAAGTCCGTGTCGTCCGTGCCAAATGCCGCCGCGCCGTTGATAGAGACCGCCACCGTTATCCCTAAGCCGATGCTTGTAATTCCTTCATCCGTAAAAACACGGCCGGTGACGACAAAACCAAACCAGCCGACGGTATTGCCGGAATTGATCGAATTGGCAGGATTGATGGGCAGCGTGATGCCGGTCGAATTATCTAAAGCCGTGTTGTCCTGAATGTCCAGGAAGTCTCCACTGAAAGTCGAGCTTCCCTGAAAATCGATCGTCGCGGCCGAACCCGGAGTGCTCGCGCGAATAAGAACCCGGTCATTGGCATCCAGACCGTCTATCGTTAATACGCCGTTTATCGTCGTCGTGGAACCCGACGCGAAAGTCAACGTGCGGCTCGTGCTATCGTCGGTAGTGTCTTGTTTGGTGAGATTAAAGAAAGGGGTATTGCCCGAGACCGTTTGTATGCTTGTGCCATTCAACATCACCGTGCTCCCCCCTGCCGTGAAGGTACCTGAATTCGTCCAGTTGCCGGCGACGGTGATGGTAGAGGCACCGTCTGTTCCGTTAGTAGCATTTAAGGTACCGGTACTGTTTATAAGAAGGAAGTCTGATAAGGTGATCTCAAAGCCGTCCGTGATGAGGAAGTCCCCTCCGTTAATTGTAAGTGTCGACGCGATAAGGTCGGCTACGATTGTAACCGTATCAGGGCTTGTGCCGATCACGACCCTCCCAAGATCGTTGTCGCTGCCATTTAAGTTAAAATCTCCCTGGAGCCTGAACTCTCCTGTGCTTGAGGCCTTGGTGAAGGTGCTGTTGGCAAGTGTTACTGCCCCGTGGGAGATGATGTTCTGTGTGGTGCCCTGGGAGAGAATGCCTGCCCCTAAGGTTGTGCTGAGAGTGCCGTTTATCTCAAGATTGGTAGCAGCTGCGACATTGAAGGTTTCATTTGCCGGAGCGTTGAATAAAAGCTTGAAGTAGTCGGCGCCGCTTCCGAAGTCTTTTATCGTAAAGCTTGTGGATCCACCCGCGCCATCTCCGACGTATTCCCAGAGGCCGGAGTTGGTATCGTTGCCGGATGAGAGTGTCACTGTCTCGCTTCCGCGAAGCCGGATCGTCGTGTCATTTGATACCGTGCCTGTAACCGATAGGTTCTGCCCTGCCAGATCAAAGACTCCCGCTGAATTGGTGAGAGCATCTGCCACCGTCAAAGAATTCGTGACAAGCTGAAGTGTGTTGGATCCTGAATGAGTGACATTAAAAAAGTTTGAGGCGCCGCTATTCAATGTCTGTGTGCCCGTGCCGTCGAAGTTAACAGTACCGCTGTTGTGAGTAAAGGTGCCACCCGTCTTGGACCAATTGCCCGACACGAACATCGTCGCAGAAGGGGCTGTGAGCGTGCCGCTGGAGAGGGTGACGTTTCCATTTACATCCACGTTGCCGCCCTGCCCTATAAATGAACTGCCGGAAACCGTCAGACCGCCGTTCAGAGTCTGCAGAGCGCTGCCGGCCGTGAAAGTACCGTTGCCGGAAGCAAGTGTCAGAAGATTAGCAATGGTAGCCTGCTGGCCATTGCCGTTGTAATTTCCGCTGTCGAGGGTCAATGTGCCATTCACAGTCAAGGGGCTTCCCAAGGAAACCGTCGCGGTGCCGGAAGAGCCCGCCGCATAGCGGCCCTGTGCGAGATTCAGAACTTCGGAAGTTGAGAGCGCGCGGTTGTAGATACGCAGGTCATCTATCTTCCCATCAAAAAATTGGCCTAAACCATCATCCTCGCTTCCTATGGCGGAGGCGGCTGAAACAGTATTGGAGGTATTACCCGGAGTAAAATTAATAGCGCCTGTTGTCGTCTGCTGGACACCATCCACGTAGAGGGTGACCGTTCCGGCGCTATAATTAACGACCCCCGCCACGTGGTGCCATGTTCCCGTAGTCACAGAACCGTTTGTGCTATTTATCGCTGTTTGCGCGTCACCGTCGAGCCTGCGGGCAAGCACCCTTAGCTGATTGGAAGTGGTCACTCCGAGCGCCACTCTGGAATTACTCGCGGCGCCATTCACGGAAATCGACAGAAGATAGGTATTGCCTGCCACCGGGATTGTGTCCGCGAATATCCAGGCGGAGATACTTGCGGCGGGTACATTCTGCAAAATGGAAAGATTGGCCCCCAGATTAACAAAATCTTCGGTGCCGTCAAAATTTGCGGATTCAAAATTATCGAACGTGATCGTACCGTTCACGTTGTTGTCCCACAGCGGGCGCGTCGCGTTAACGGCAGTGGAGCCTATCGTTCCATTAAACCCACTGCCCGAATAGTCCCTCAAAACCGAACCCTGACCTTCATCGAATTTCCAGTAGCCCACAAGTCCTAACTCTGAGGGATCTTCAAGCCTTAAATGATTGAAAGCGGATGTTGAGGTAAAAGTCGAATTGACCGTATTGTCTATCACAAAGGTGCCTGAGCGGGGGTTGATCGTACCTCCTGTCTGATTGATCGTGCCGGCGTGCACCACATAATTATTGGTCGAAACATCGAGCGTGCCGTTCGTGACGGCAAGTGTTCCGTTTACATAAAGCCTGTCATTCAATATCCATTCCCCGCCCACGCCATTGACCGTAAGATTATTGAAATGCTGGCCGCCGGAAAGCAGGGCCTTCCCCGCGACGGTTCCATTCAAAGTAACGGTGCCGGATCTTGGATTAAACACGCCTCCGTTATTTTCCCAATTTCCGGCGACATTCACCGCATGATTGGACGCGGAAACATCAAGCGTGCCGGAATTCAGCACAAAATTTCCGGCCACGTTGAGCGGCGCCGAAAGCGTCTGCGTCGCTCCGGCCATGGCAGGATGATTGCCGGCGGCCATAGCGCTCATTTCCAAAACGCCGGTATTCACAAGACTTGAATAAATTCTCACGTCATCTATCAAAACCGGCGCATGGCGGTTTTGCGCGGCCGGGCCGGTATAGCCGCCGATCAATGTCTGCCCCGTCGGGGCGACGGCATTGGCGCCCGCGAATTGGCCCGAAACCCTGCCGTCGATATAAACCCTGGGAATACCCGTTGACTCTATGACCATCCCGACATGATGCCATCCGGTGCCGATAGCGGTATTGGTATCGATCACTCTGACGCCGTCGTACATCAAAATAATATCATTGCCGTTGGTATCAAGGTCTGTCCCGCCCACGCCGATCGCGTAGCCATTGGCGGTGCCGCCTACCTTCAAGAAAGCGCCGTGGATCGAAACGCTTGGAATATTGACCCAGAGGGAGATCAAAATATTTGTATTTCCCAAGCCAAACGTGGAATTAACGATGGTTTCATCGTTCACACCATCGTAGCTGACACTGCGGCCATCTGTGTAATGCAGCGCCGGCACATTGGTAGAGATCACAGGTCCATTCGTATGCGTGCCGGTATTGCCAAACCCCGAGGAATCCGCCGCGCTCGTGCCCGACGTTTCCTCGAATTTGAAATAAGTGACAAGAGGATCATTGATGATGAGATGATTGAACAAAGTTGACGGCTGCAGCGTGATCGTCTGCGCGGATGTGGAACGTAATAGTACCGTACCGTTATTATGGCCAAATGTGCCGCCGGAGTGCGTAAACGCGCCGCCGACTTGGAGCAGTCCTGAAGTGGAGATGAAAGAACCGGCGGACTGGACCAGGTTGTTGGATACATTGATAGGCCCTGAAAGCTGGAGCGTGCTCGCGCCCGAATGGGTCAGGTTAAAGAAATTGCCTGAGTTTAGGGTCAAATTTTGTGTGCCGGAAGCTCCGTCAAAATTGACAGTCCCAGCGGCAGCGGTCATTGTGCCACCCGTCTTTATCAAGTCCCCTGCTATTGTCATCGTTCCGGTAGGCAGGGTCACTGTACCGCCCGTGATCGTGACATCGCCGTTCACGTCTACAGTACCCGCGCCGCCCGTAAACGTGCCGCTCGATACAGTCAAGGATTCCGAAACCGTGAGGTTAAAGCCGTTTAAATTTACAATGCCTGTATAAGCGCCATTGGCGTCCGAAGACCCCTGGAGATGTAAAACCGCCACGGCGGCATTAGCGTCAAGCGTGGCGTTGGTATTTCTATTACCGTCAAAAATGGCGATGTCCCCGGCGACCGGGAAGGAAAATCCGCCCGCGCCGCCCGATACATTGGACCACCGCGCGTTGTTGTTCCAGTCATTGTTCGTCAGGGAAACCCAGTAGCGGATAGATCCAGCGGTAAAAACCCAATGCGGCGCGGGCTCCGTGTCGTCGTTATTGCCGCTATTGGTTCCATGCCCGGCAAAAATATTGTGCGAAGAGGCATTGGAATCCTGTACGTCCACAAAATCCACAAATTGATCGGCGCCTGTCACATCCAACGTAAAGCGGGTGCCGGGAATCGAAGATCGCAGAGAGATGAGGTTACCGGCGCTCCCCTGCAGGGTAAGCGTTCCGGCGATCGTCTGAGTCGAGCCTGCTTGAAAAGTCATCGTGGAGGCAACGCCGCCGGATTTTGTCAGATTATTAAATGTGGTATTTCCCGAGATTGCATAGGCCGCACTATTGATAAATACCACCGTACTTCCTCCGGCAGTAAACGTGCCACTGTTGGTCCAGTTACCGGCGAGTGTGATGGTGGATGCGCCATCTGTGCCGTTCGAGGCATTTAAAAGTCCTGTGCTATTGATCGTCAAGAAATTGGTCAGCGTGATCTCAAAACCGTCCGTGATCAGGACATCGCCCGGATTGATCGTCACGTCCGTAGCCGCTAAATCACTCAGCAGCGTAATAGTGTCAGGCGAGGCGCCTACGACAAGATGTCCCAGGCTGTTATTGCCGGCATTCAAAGTAAAATCCCCTTGAAGGCGAAATTGGCCGCCGCTTGATGGAGTGAATGTATTGTTGGCCAGAGTCACGGCCCCGTGAGCCGTCAGGTTGTTAGCGGCGCCTTGCGAAAGAACGCCTGCGGTGAGCGTCGTCGTGAGCGTGCCGTTTATTTCAAGATCACTCGCGAGATTAAAGGTCTCATTGCCTACGGCATTAATGAGAAGATTAAAATAATCTGCTCCGGATCCAAAATCTCTGATGTTAAAACTGGCGAGAAGCCCTGCGCCATCGCCGACGTAGAGCCATGTACCGGTATCCGTATCATTGGAAATTAGCCCCGTGATCGTTTCGCCGCCCTGGTTTCTTATCGTGCCGTTATTGGAAAACGTAGCGCCTGTGACGGTCAAATTCAGACCGTTCAGGTCAAACGTGCCGGCGGAATTCGTAAGCGAACCCGTGATCGTAAGCGGGTTTGTTATCATCTGAAGCGTGCCAGCACCGGCATGCGTCAAGCCGGAGAACGTCGACGTCCCATTATTCAAAGTCTGTGTGCCGGACGTCTTATTGAAAGTGACGGTACCGGTGCCAGAAGCAAACACGCCGGTGTTGGTCCAATTTCCGGTGACATCAAAAAGAGCTGTGTTGGAAGCCGTCAGTGTAGCATTAGGATGGATCGTGACATTTCCGAGAACATGGATGATAGGATTATAGAACAAAGCGGTCACAGGGCTCTGTGCCAAAGGCGCAGCCGCATCGCCGATCACGAGATTATTGTTTACATTAAGCGTCTGCCCAGAGGCCGTGCCGATCCGCATCGACGACGCGCCGGGGCTTGTATTGATTTTGACGACTTTTCCCGGAGAAGTAAATGTGCCCGCGTAAGCGAAATTGTTCACGTTGTCAATGTTGAGAAACGTAATATTATCCTCTCCGGCCCCGAGCGTGAGAGCGCTCAAACGCACGGGGGTGACGAGAGCTGGATTAGTATCCACTTTCACAATAATGCCGGGCGCCGTGATTGTCCCGAAATAGGCGAGGTTATTGACAACATCGATGACGCCCGAGTCTATACGGTTCTCCCCTGCATTGAGCGTGAGAGCGGAGACACGAGAAAAGTTGGAGGGATTTGTATCGATCTTGATTATATTAGCCGGAAAATCCCAGCTCCCGAAATAAGCGTATTCGTTCACGGGGTCGTACACAGCGTAGTAGAGCTGGGTTTCCCCCGGACTCATGGTGATCGAGCCAATCCGTGCAAAATTGGAGGGATTAGTATCGATTTTTACGACCTTTGCGGGTGAATCCCCCGTCCCAAAATAGGCCAAATTATTTACGGTATCAATAACGGCCGAGTGAAGCGCGTTTTCACCGATGTTCAGCGTGATAGACCCGACACGAGCGAAACTGGCTGGGTTGGTGTTGAATTTCACGATAATGCCCGTTGAGTTACCCGTCCCAAAATAGGCAAAATCATTTACAGCGTCGATCACGGCCGCGTCATAAGCGACCTCTCCTGAAAAAACCGCTCCCACACGCGAAAAACTGGAAGGAGACACGTTCACCTTAACGACACTCGCCTGGCCCAGCGCGTTGACGACCCCCACATAGGCCAGATAATTATCCGGATCAAAAACCATCGTGGAGGCGATATTCTCTCCGGCCGACAGGGTCAAAGCGCCCACGCGTACGTTGTCAGCCAACCGCACTTTCACGATGATCGCGGGCGAAGTGAACGTCCCAAAATACGCGAAGCCGTTGAGCTCATCCGCAAAACCTGAAACAAGATTGTTTTCTCCAGCGTTCAAAGTCAGCGTTCCCTCTGCACCGAATCCGGAAGGATTCAAAATCAGATTGTAGTAATTGGCTACGGGCGTCGCGAGCGTGATATCCGTCACTGCGGGACCTGTATACTCCACCGTGTTTGGTGTATTGGTTAGCGTATCGAGCGAGCCCGTGCCAGTAAGGGGTGTATTCGGGCCCGTCAGACGGAGCGTGCTGTTCGCTCCCATACGAACAAGACCAGGAGAGTTGATGATCATCCGGCGGGCCTCCAAAATAACAGATGGTGTCGTAAAGATACCGGTACTGATCGTGAAAGCGTCGCGAACAAAAAAGCTTCCAGTGCCACCCGTAAACGTACCGCCGCTGTGAAGATAAGTCCCCGTCACGACTGTGGTTGCGCCGATCCCAAAATTTCCAGATACAAGGGTCAGCGCGTCGTTTACAAAAAGGTCTGAAGAAAGTTGAAAGGTCTCAAGCGCGCCGTCCGTCGGATTAAGAATCAGGTCAAAATAATCCGTTGCGCCGAAATCCGCGATCGTTATCGTCGTGGCCAGCCCGTTCGGGTTTCCGATATATTCCCAAGTGCCCGAATCGACATCGTTGGCAAGACCCGTTATCGTTTCTGTGCCGCGGAGCCTCACTGTCGCGTTGTTGGAGAACACCGCACCGGTCATCGTCCAGTTTTGACCGTTTAGTTCGAAAATACCTCCATTGTTGATAAAATCAGCTGCGGCGCCGGAAAGTGTAAGATCGCTCGTGACAAGCTGAAGCGTGCTGGAAGTAGAGTGCGTGATCTTGTTGAATGTCTGTCCTCCGCTATTTAAGGTTTGGGTGCCGGCGCCATCAAACGTCACTCTCCCCATCCCAGCGGTAAAGGTCCCAGCCGTGCGCGACCAGTTGCCGGATACAAACATATTGGTCGGAGCCGTGAGCGTACCGCCAGAAATCGTCACGTTGCCATTAACGTCCACCATGCCGGTCGAGCCTGTAAACGTTCCACCGGACACCGTCAGACCGCCATTAAAAATATTCGTCGCGGTTGAAGACAGATAAACATCGCCGCCGCCCCCGCCTATTGTCACAAGACCGGCGACTGTCACAACCTGCCCGTTAGCGTCAAAATCGCCGCTGGTGTTCGTGAACGTGCCATTCACCGTCAAAGGATTGCCCATCAACTGAAGAACAGCCGACCCCGTCGCGCCGTTATGAATGATATTGTTAAAGCTTGTACCGCCGGAATCAAGCGTCTGGATCGTGGCCGTGGGGCCGTCAAACGTGACGGTATTGGCACCCGGTGTAAATGTACCGCCTGTTTTTGACCAATTTCCTGAGACGGTAAAAGCGCCCGAAGGGGCGGTCAATATGCCGCTCGATAAAGTAAGCGCGCCGTTCACGTCCACCGCACCCGTGGAGCCCGTGAAAGTACCCCCGGAAATTGTCAAGCCTCCGTTGAAAGTTTGTGTCGCGGTAGAAGCCAGATAGTTTCCACCGGAGACCGTCTGAAGGCCTGCCACCGTAGTGGCAAGGCCATTGGCGTCATAAGTGCCAACGCTGTTGGTAAGCGTGCCGTTCACTGTCAAAGCACTGGTGAGAAGTTGAAGTGTGCCGGCGGTATTATGGACGATATTATTAAACGCGGAAGCTCCGCTATTCAAAGTCTGTGTGCCCACGCCGTCAAATGTCACCGTACCGGTGCCAGGAGTAAAAGTTCCCGCTGTTTTGGACCAATTTCCCGAAACCGTAAAAACGCCGGTAGGGGCCGTAAGTGTGCCGCTTGTGAAATTGACATTCCCGTTCACATCAACGGCACCCGTTGAGCCGGTGAACGTACCGCCGGAAATTGTCAAACCTCCGTTAAATGTTTGAGTTGCGGTAGAAGCAAGATAAGCATCCGCCGCGGCGCCGCTCACGGTAACAAGGCCGGCGACGGTGACGGTCTGCCCGTTAGCATTGAAATCGCCGGTGTTGTTCGTCAATATACCATTGACCGTCAAAGGATTGCCGGTAAGCTGAAGAACAGCCGTGCCCGACGCGCCGTTGTGGATGATGTTGTTAAAAGCCGTGCCGCCGGAATCGAGCGTTTGAGTGGTAGCCGTGAGACCGTCGAACGTAACCGTATTGGCCCCAGGTGTAAACGTACCGCCTGTTTTTGACCAATTGCCTGAGACCGTGAAAGTGCCGCTTGGCGCGGTCAAAGTGCCGCTCGATAAAGTAAGCGCGCCGTTCACGTCCACTGCGCCTGTCGAGCCGGTAAATGTGCCTCCGGAAATTGTCAGGCCTGCGTTGAAAGTCTGCGTCGCGGTGGAGGCTAAATAAGTTCCGCCGGAAATAGTCGTTAAAACGGTCACGGTGGTTGTATTGGTATTTGTGTCGTACACGCCGCTCTGAACTGTGAGAGTCCCCGCGATTACTTTAGCGGCGCCGGACTGAAACACGTCCGCATTGACGCCCGTGTCCGTGGAATTGATGAGAAGATTAAAGTAATCCGTCGCGCCAAAATCGATGATCGTGAAGGTATTGGAAGCGCCGTTATTATTACCCACATACTCCCATGTACCCGAATCGATGTCCTGCGTAAGCCCCGTGATGATCTCTGAACCGCGAAGCCTGACCGTAGCCGTATTGGAAAATGTCGCACCGGTCATTGTCCAGTTTTGACCATTCAGGTCAAAAACACCGGCCGTATTTAAGAAGTCCGGAGCCGTACCCGCATGCGTCAAAGGATTATTCACCAACTGAAGCGTGCTCACGCCGGAATGGGTTATTTTATTAAAATTCTGTCCGCCCGTATCGAATGTCTGCGTCCCCGTGCCGTCAAAGGTAACTCTGTTATTGCCGGAAGTGAAGGTGCCAGCACCTGATTTGGACCAGTTGCCCGCGACAGTGAAAGCGCCTGAAGGCGCGGTAAAGTTAGCGGCGCCCGAAATAGTCACATTGCCGTTCACGTCCACCGCAGCGGCCGTACCTGTGAACGTGCCGCCCGAAATTATAAGTTCTCCGGCTGTAAGCGCAAGCGCATTGGTATTGAGCGTCCCTGCGCTGTTAGTGACGGTTCCATTGGCCGTCAAAGCGTTCGTCAGAAGCTGAAGCGTGCTTGCATTACTGTGAATAATATTGTTAAAACTCTGCGCGCCGCTATTGAGAGTCTGCGTGCCGGCCGCTCCGTCAAATGTGACTGTCCCAGTCCCCGCCGTAAAAGTCCCGGCGCCGCTCTTGGCCCAGTTGCCGGAAACTGTGAAAGTACCGGTGGGGGCCGTGAAAGTAGTGGCGCCGCCTGAAATCGTGACATTCCCATTCACGTCCACCGCGCCTGTTGAACCGGTAAATGTGCCGGCCGAGACCGTAAGGCCGCCGTTGAAAGTTTGAAGCGCTGTAGAAGCCTGATAAGTGCCACCGCTTACCGTCGCAAGACCCGCCACCGTGGTTGCGAGGCCATTGGCATTGTAAATACCGGAGCTATTTGTAAACGTGCCGCCTACGGTCAAATCGTTATTCACCAACTGAAGAGTGCTCGCCGCGGTATGAGAGACATTATTAAAACCCGAACCACCGCTATCAAGGTTTTGCGTCCCGGCGGCGGCATTAAAGGTCACGGTACTGGTACCGGGATTGAATGTGCCTCCCGTTTTTGACCAATGGCCGGAGGTGATGTTGATAGTGCCTGACGAAGCGGTGAATGTTCCTCCGGAAAGAGCGACACTGCCAAAAGAATTTGTGTTAGTGCCCGCTTGGTAGGTGCCGGTTGAAATGGTAAGCGGTCCTGAAACTGTCATCGTAAAAGTATTCGCATTCAAAATACCGGCATAAGTTCCCTCAAGACTGATCGACCCCGCAGCTGCGGCAACGGTAAGCGTCGCGTTGGCTGTGCCGACATTGCCGTCAAAGATGGCGGCATCAAGCGCGACAGGGGCTGAGGCCCCTCCCGCTCCCCCGGAGAGCGTAGACCAGTTAGCGGCGACATTCCAATTGCCCGGTGCCGCCGCTATCCAATAACGAATATTCCCGGCGCTGATGATCCAGTGAGGCACGGCTTCGGTATCATCATTATTGCCGCTATTGAGTGAGTTGTTGGCGTTGATATTTTTTGTAGAGGCATTCGCGTCCTGCACATCCAGGAAGTTAGCGACTTGGTCAGCGGCCGTCACATCAAAAGTATAGCGGATGCCGGGTATGGAAGAGCGCAAAGACAATCTATTGGCAGCGGAAGCTCCCTGCAGTGTCAGCGTGCCGTCCACAACCTGAGTGCTTCCCGCGTCGATCGTCAGCGTCGCGGCCGCAGCGACTGTCTTTGACAAATTTTTAAAAGTGGTAAATCCGGTAATGGCCTGATTCGTTCCATCCAAAGTCACCGTACCTGCGCCCGGTGTAAACGTGCCGCTGCTTCTCGCCCAATTCCCGGAAACAGTAAAAGCGCCGCTTGGCGCGGTCAGTGTGCCACCCGAGAGCGTCAGAGCGCCATTCACATCTACCGCACCCGTCGAGCCCGTGAATGTGCCGCTTGAAATTGTCAAACCGCCGTTAAAAGTCTGCGTCGCCGTAGAAGCTAAATAGGTTCCGCCTGAAACGGTCGTTAAACCGGTCACGGTGGTCGCATTGGTATTCGCGCCGTACGTGCCACTTTGAACTGTCAAGGCCCCCGCGATCACTTTGGCGGCTCCCGATTGAAATACATCGGCGTTTACGCCCGTGTCCGTGGAATTGATCAGAAGATTAAAATAATCTGTGCCGCCGAAATCAATGACCGTAAAAGTATTAGAGGCGCCATTGTTATTGCCGACGTACTCCCATGAGCCGGAATTTATATCATTTGAGACGAGCGTAACTGTCTCGCCTCCTTGAAGCCTAATGGTCCCTGTGTTTGAGAATGTAGCGGCGCCGGCCATGCTCCAGCTCTGTCCATTTAGCTCAAACGTGCCGTCATTGGTGAAATCACGCTGGGCAGCGGCACCTCCGTGAGTCAAAGCGCTGGTGAGTCTTAAAGTGTTTCCTACAGGGACCGTGATCTTGCTGAAAGTTTGCCCGCCGCTGTCAAACAGGTGAAGCCCTCCTCCGTCAAAGGTGACTCTGTTAGTACCTGACGTAAACGTACCGCCGGAAAGCGTCCAATTGCCCGAAACGGTAAAAGTCGATGTGGTCACGCCTGTCGGGGCGGTCAAAGTACCCGCCGTGATACTGACATTTCCGTTCACATCCACCGTGCCGGTAGACCCCGTGAATGTGCCGCCAGACACCGTAAGACCGCCGTTGAAGGTCTGAGCTGCAGTAGAGGCTTGGTAAATACCGCCTGCGATCGTGGCCAGACCCGCTACGGTCGTTGTCTGTCCATTCGCCGCGTAGGTACCGCTATTGATAGTAAGATTGCCCGAGGCGCCGGAGCCAGTGGTAGTCGCGAGAGAGCGGACTAAAGTTATTGTCTGGGTGTACCCCGCGTTCATCGAAAGGCTGCCTATGGTTCCCGCAAATCCAGCATCGACTGTCGAATTGGTATTTTGGGAAACCGTCGCTACTGTCCCCTGAAACACCACATCATCTCCTGCTCCAGGGGTAGCACCGCCCAAGCCCGTCCAGTTGGCTGCCACAGACCAAAGCCCTGCTGCGGGGCCGTTCCAGAAGCCCGTCGGATCCCAACCGATACTATTGCCGCGGTTAGTCGACTCAACCATCATGATTTTGTTAGGCGAAAGATTAATGGAGTCTTTTACCCATGCGTAAGAAATATCAACAGGCCCCTTAGGGTCGACTTTCCACTGCTGACCATCGTTTGAAGAAAGAAGTTTCACATGCTCGGCATAAGCGCCTTGGACTTTCCAAGCGCCGAAAATCGTCTGGATGGAATTTTTGCCGAAGTAGATAATTTTGGAAGGAGTGGCGATCGTTAGGTTATAAAAACTATTACTCCCTAAGATCGTGGATGGCTTGGAAGAATTATTGAAGACTACTGTTGAATGATCGTATTGGAAATGGCTGCCTTCTTGTACCCAACTGCCTCCTACCGTAACCGTGTGAGAACCTGCGTTTAAAACACCGCCTTTTAAAACTACGTCTTCGTACACTTGCACATCATTCTGAAGAGCCATTACGCCCTGATACCCATGATCCAGTGTCAGGGACCTTACTTTCACATCACCATTTACGTACGCGCTGCCTGATAAAGAACCGAATAGGACGTCTTCTCCGTCGCCAGGTACGAATCCCGCCTGCCAGTTGAGAGCATCGTTCCATTCACTTGAGTGACTGCCTATGTAAAGAGCGGAATCAAACACAACTCCCGAATTGCCAAGGGAGTTTAAAGACAGAGATGCCCGAAGCGGAGGACCATGGTTGTGAATATTGGCTGCGTCTTTGATGTCTGTATAGACAATTTCCGTAGAACCTGTCGGGTCGATCTTCCACGGCATACCGGATGTCGTGGAACGCAGAACCAAAAGTTTTCCGTATTCGCCTTTAAATGTCAAAGTGCCCGTGATCTCCTGGGTCTTGCCCGCTTCAAAAGAAACCTTCTTACCGGGTTCGATCACCGTAAAATTGTGGAAACTATTGTCTCCCTTAACAACCGCATCACCGGCGCCAACGAGCTTTACTGTCGAAACGGCCGCAATGAAAAGACCGTCGTTGATCCAGTTTTCAGAGATCTCAAAAAGAGTATCTTTGGCTTCAAGCACCACGCCCGGATCGATAACCAGCGATTTGCCTGTCTTAACGGATGAAGCTAGCTCTTGGGCATACCTAACATTCACTCCGCCTTTTTTCAGATAAAGATCACCGGCAGAAATAATACTGGCCACTGAGCCCTGGACCGAGCTGTAGATCTTGATGTTTCCAAAAGTCGTGGTTTTCACCTGCGTCCCTGGGGCTTGCATAAAGACCCCCGAGCCGTTGAAGTCTGAGTCGGCCATCATGACAAGATCGCCTGAATCCGTCGTTACATTGGCATCGACATAAATATTCTCACCTGCCTTGAAAACCGTTTCACCTTGAGTGCCCGTCTCACCTACGATCTTAATGTCGCTACCGGCATCAAAAATGACACTGCCACCAAGCGCATTGTAAGTTCCGGCAATTTCAAGATTTTTGAACGCCTTGATACTTATCTCTCCGCTATCGGCGGAGAGTGCGCCTGTGGTACGGATCGACCCTGACGCCAGAAATTCTATTTTGCCGTTTTGCTCCATAGCGCGATTGGCTCTAATAATGCCTTCGTTATTGATCAGGTTATCTAGCGTCTCGTTAAGCGTCCTGACCGAAAGAAGCACGTGCCCTCCGTCAGCGATAAGTGAGCCTTGGTTTTCAATCTCGGCGCGGCCGTCCATGATCCTCTGCGCCAAGCCCCGGCCAATGACAAGATTGATAGAGCTTCCGTTGAAACTCAACGTCATTTTCTCACCCACGCCCAAAACCACGGAGCCAAGATGAGCCTGAATCACGCCTTTATTTTGGATCTTTTCCGAGAAAAGCGCCACATAGCCGCCGTCCCTTGCAAAGAGGTTTCCTTCATTCAAAATTTGTCCGGGGTTAACGCCAAATTGCTTCTCGAAAACATACTGATTGTTTACGTACATCGCGCTCTGAATATCCAGTGTTGAGGCGATCATCGAGCCTACCTGAACATTTGCGGAAGGCGCAAAATAAATGCCGTTAGGGTTCACCAAAAGTAGTTCACCGTTGGCAAAAAGTGACCCAAAAATAGAGCTCGAAGAGCCGCCCGTGACCCTGCTCAAAACACTCGCCGAATCGCTAGGCTGGACAAACTTTACCGTTTCATTTTGGGCTACGGAGAAAGCACCGAAGTTGATGACCGCATGGTCCGAAGCGTTGACGACAAGCGTGTTTTCTTGCGACTGGTCGAACGACACATCGCCCGACTCAACCGTATAATCGCTCGGCAGCGCGAAAGAAATTTTATGCACCAAAACCAGCAGCGTAAAAGCGACGACAAGAAAAGTGGCAAAATGCCGCGTAACCCTCGATTTGTAAAGATTCAGGGTGTAATAAAACCGGAACGTTTCCCGCACATTTGTCTGATTCGGATTCGGTTCCAAATTTTCATCCCCTCTTAAAATGCGCTTTTTCATATGATCCAATACAACCAATAAAAACTATTAATATTTAACTTATTATAACTCCGAATGAAGTGTACATAACAAAATATCAAATTTCAAGGGCAAGGGGTCAGACCCGGGTCTGACCCCTTGATCTGAGGGGGTGTTTCTCGCGATGGCATGTTACAATGTGCCTCTTATGCCGTTTATCCGTGCTCTAGGTTCCCTCAAATTTGCCATTTTCCTGATCGCGACGCTTGCCGCGATCCTTATCATCTCAACCACCGTCGAATCGATCCATGGGACGCCAATCGCCCAGAAAGTCTTTTATAATTCGCGATGGTTTGACATTTTCCTGGCGTTTATTTGGGTCAATATTTTCTGCTCTACCCTTACGCGGTGGCCTTTCCAGAGAAAACACACGGGCTTTGTGATCACGCACATCGGTATTCTCACTCTTCTCATAGGATCACTCCTGTCTCGCATCACGGGTGTCGAAGGCCAGATGACACTTTTTGAAGAAGAGCATAAAAACCGGATGCCTCAAAATGGCCATACGCTGAGCGTCGGGCTTGGCGGAAAAAAAATCCAGTCGGTGGATCTCAACGCCGTGAAAAAACTGCCCCGCGAGATCCCTTTAAAGGAAGCTCACTTTCGCTTATTTGTGACACAAGTCCTGAAAGACGCGGAAGAAATAAAGGATATAAAAGAAGGCGGCGAAAAGGACCCCGTAAATCGCGCGGTTCAGGCCACGCTCTCGGGCCAGACAATGGGCGTCCATGAGACTTTCTGGCTCGTCCAAAATGATCCGGATGACCCGCACGCCTTCTTCAAGGACATCGGACCGGCCCATTTTAAACTCGAATCAAATGACAAGGCTTCGGCCGCAAAATTGGTCGTCACGCAAAAAAACACCGGTAAATCTTTCACCATGCCGATCGACCAAAATAGCGCAGCCGAGATCCCTATCGATAATAGCGGGCTTGTGATCAGAAATTTGAAATATTATCCAAATGCGAAAATTGACGGCGAAACGCTCGCCAATTCCCCGGCGGATGTCCCATTTAATCCGGCTGTCCAGTTTGAGGTACGTGATGCGGAGGGAAACATCGAGCACCACACCAAGTTTTTCATTTTTCCGCACTTTAATTCGCTGCGCGGCGGCGAGAAGGCGGACCTCTTTCATCTGTCGCTCAGACTCGAGGCCGCGGTGCCTGAAGGAGCCGACGACGCAGGAGGTCCCTCCTTTATTTTCAGGCCCGCGGCAGATGGGCGGTGGACTTACCGCATTCTCTCTTCACGCAAGCCTCCCCAGGATGGAGAGCTTCAGCTCAAAAAACCTATCTCCACCGGCTGGATGGACATGACCGTCGAAGTAAATCAGATAATAAACCGCGCCAAAGTATCCAAAAATGTTCGGCCTGCCGGCGCTGAAGGCGAGGAAAATTATGCAGTGGAAATTCTTGCCCGAGGAAAGGATGGGTCCGAACATAAAGAGTGGCTGCTTGCCGGTAAAGCGTTGCAAATTTCCATGGGAAACCAAAATTACGAGTTGGCGCTGGAGCCAAAGAGCCTTGCGCTGCCGTTTATGCTGCGGCTCAATGACTTTCGAAAGATCGACTACCCCGGCACCCAAAACCCCGCTTCTTTCGAAAGCGATGTGGTCCTGTATGATCCCAAGGCAAATCTGACCCTTGAGCGGACCATTAAAATGAACAGGCCTCTGGACTACAAAGGTTTTCGCGTCTTTCAGTCTTCCTACATCCAGGACCCCGAAGCCGGCGAAGGGTCCGTCTTTACCATCGCCAAAAATCCCGGAATTCTCTTTATCTACTCCGGCGCGGTCACTATTTTGATCGGCGTAATTCTCTTATTCTACCTCCATCCGTTTTTCAATAAGTCTTTAAAAGAACCTAAAGAGATTCCTACAGCTCATGAAAACAAGGTGACAAAATGACCAGTAAATCACAAGCTCTATCTGTAGCCACGGGTGACGCCGGAGGGGAGGCCTCCGCCGCCCGCAGCCCGAAGAATTACGGGCGAGGAACGGCGGAGTACCGCAGGCGGCAGGACCCGTGGCTTCGAAATACTGGCGGATTACTCGTATTAATAGCTTGTTTTTTTCTTTCCTCCTGCGAAAGTCAGTATGCTTATCTAGAAACCGCCAAGCACATCCCGATACAGCACAACGGCCGCATAAAGCCGCTTGATTCCTTCTCAAGACAGACGCTGCGCCTCATCACGAGTACCGAAAACTGGCAAAGGAAGCCCGCTATTGCCGTGATGCTTGAGGCGCTGTCTGATAGAGAAGCAATCGCGACCGCCAAATGGATCAGGATCGACTACTTTGAATTAAAAGAGACCTTAGGAGTTCCGAAAAATGAGCGCTTTTTTTCCGCCGTACAGCTCATGCCAGGACAAGCCAAGATCGCGGCGCTCGTCCAAAGCTCTCAAGCTAAAAGAGGCAAAGATGTAAGACCCTCGCGCCTCGAACAAAAAGCTGAAGAGCTCTATGCGAAATTAAGAACTCTCGAAGGCTTAAGTTCGGGAGAAAGTATCCGCGTCTATCCCGGCGGCTCCGGCGCGGCCTGGATGTCGCCCTACACATTGAAAGAAAATCTTTCTCCCAGGTTTATCGACCTTGTCGGGCTTTATAAAGATAAATCCTTCGCGGATTTTGACGAGCAAACAAAGCTTTGGATCCAAAAGATTCATTCGTTGGCGCCCGAAGCAAACCCAGCGAAGCTTTCCGCCGAAGTTTTTTACTTCCGGCTCCACCCTTTTGAATGCGCGGCGGCCGCTTACTTTCTTGCGTTTTTACTGCTTGGACTTTTTAAGCGCCGTCGATCCCTGCATGCGCTGGGCCTCTTTTCGCTTTATTCCGCCATTGTCTTTCATACACTCGGGATCGCTTTGCGGGTCTTCATCCTTTCGCGGCCGCCCGTCTCCAATATGTACGAATCAATGATCTTCATGAACTGGGCACTCATGATCTTTGCTACGCTTTTCTCGGTCATACGCAAAAACGCCGTGGCCGTTACGGCAGGCGCGCTCGCCAGCGGCCTTGTGATGCTCTATGCCAATCTCCTTCCCATCGACTCAAGCATGGACGTGGTCGTCGCGGTGCTGCGCAGCAACTACTGGCTCACGATCCACGTGATGACCGTCGTCTCGAGCTACGGCGCGTTTGGCCTTGCGATGGCGCTGGGCCACAGGCATCTTATTTTGAAAACCTTAAATAAATTCTCACCCGCCGCGGAAGAAGAATCGGCGCACTTGATAGAACGGGTGATCCAGCTTGGCACGATCCTCATCGGGACCGGCACGGTGCTCGGCGGCGTCTGGGCCAACGAATCCTGGGGCCGCTTCTGGGGCTGGGACCCCAAGGAGACATGGGCGCTTATCACGTTTCTCGGGTACCTTATTGTGATTCACTTGCGATATACCCAAAAACTGAATAATTTTGGACTAGCCTTAAGTTCGGTGCTTGGTTTCCTTTTGGTACTCATGACCTGGTACGGCGTGAATTTCGTGCTGGGCCGCGGCCTGCACAGCTACGGCCAGGGCGCCGGAGGAATGAACTGGGTGGTTTATTATTTGATTCTTGAAGCGGTTTTTCTGGGATTTATTCTGCTAAAAAAATAGCAAAAACCTCATCCTGATGGGATTAGATATTCTTAAGAAATTTCTTAATTGCCTCATGGTCACCCACCATGGCAAATTCGACTAAATCTTTGTGCATCCGAAAAGCCACGCGTAGGCTCAGATCAACTCTCATTTCCCACTGATCATCTTGAAGACGTTTGAGACCCACCCCCTGCGGGATCACTCTATCTTCCAAAGACTTTAAAAATTTTTCAACAGCCTGGTCGACTTTAAGCTGGTCTTTCGGGGAAAGTTTTTGGTATGTCCGGTCGAACGACTTTTTAAATTCAACCCGGCGCATGAAGCCGCCTTAAATGGCCCATCGCCTCAGAGGTGGTGCGGTAAGTTTTACCTTTGTTCTTGGGGCTGTTGTAAAGGTCGCTGAATTTCCGCAACTCTTCTTCCGAGTAAGGTTCTTCCACCACCACCGGCACAAAAGAAACGCTTCTGCCCTCGATCTTGCATTTCAGCACATCGCCTTTATGCAGGTGGAGCGCCTCTACCGCTTCCTTGGGAAGCGTGATCTGATATTTGCTGAGAATCTTGCTTAGAATCATGGGGGTCACCTCAAGACAAAGTCTACCTTAGAAAAGATAAGTAGTCAATACCTACTTTCCTACTTTACTTCAACCTTGAGATTCTTTGTCCACCTGCAATGATCGTATTTTTTGGATGATGTTGAGGAGAGTAACATCCGGTGTAGAGGCCCCCGAGCTCATCCCTATATTTCTCACACGTTCCGGAAACCAGCGCTCTTCTATCATAGTCACTTGCCCGGAGATGGGATCACGCGCGCGGATACTATCCAATGAAAAGATATCGTCGGCGCTTTCGATGTGGTAAAAGGGTAGGTGGCCAAACGCGATCTCGGCCAAGTGTCCTGTGTTGGAGCTATTGAATCCGCCGACAATTAAAAGAAGGTCGAGCGGCCTTTGAAGAAGTTTTCTCAGGGCATCCTGCCTGTCCTGCGTGGCGCCGCAGATCGTATCAAAACTTTTAAAGCGTTCTTTGGTCTTCTCTTCGCCAAAGCGCCCAATAAAAGCGCCCCTCAATTTCTCCTGGATCTGGAGCGAGTCGCCTTTTAGCATCGTGGTTTGATTGGCCATGCCCATTTTGCAGGTCGTCATGTCAAAAGAAAAACCGGGCAAAATCGCGGTAGGATATTTTTTTATAAAATCGTTTTCGGCCGCTTTGCCGCAGACAACTTGGGCCAATTCATCCGCCTCTTTCATGTTTTCGATAATAATATAAGCGCCGCCTTCTTTCACGGCTTGGGATACCGTGGCACGGGTCTCCTCGTGATTACGCTTACCGTGCATGATCGTGATGCATCCGGCTTTCGCGTATCCTTCCACCCTCTTCCAGACGTTCACGATCGCGCCGCAGGTCGAGTCCACAATCGTGACGCCTTTGGCCTTAAGATTCTGGATATCTCTAAAATCCGTCCCAAATGCCGCCACAACCACAAGATCCCCACCCTTTAGCTCATCACAAACCAGTAGATTTTGGTCATCTCTCTTCAAGTATTGCACGCCCTTTTCCTTAAGCTTGCCGTTGATATAAGGATTGTGTATGAGTTGATCTGTAAGAAAGATCCGTCTGCCGGGCCCGCCAGAGGCGGGTCCGCCTTGGGCGGAGAAACGTTCGCATGTCTCGAAGACCATGTCGATGGCCTTATCGACTCCATAGCAAAACCCAAAATGCTCGGGGAAATAAAACGCCAGGTCCCCGAAGTCCCACACCCCGCCCGTCTCACGGATCTGGGAAATGGCCGAGACTTCGTAGTTCTCGTGGTGATGCTTGAAGCCCTCACCGAATTCACTGAGTTTTTTGATGACTTGCTCGGTCATGGTTGCCCTTCTCAAGATGTTCTAAATGGAGATATTTTAACAGGCGGGTCGGACTAAGACAATGTCATCTTTTGTCTAAATTTTTTACTCCCCATAGTGAGTCCGGGCTCGCTCGATATAGACAATCCGCTTTTTTAAATCAACACTATAAATGATACGGTCTTGATAGCTTAGCCTATAGGAATAACTGCCTTCCAGGTCCCCGATCAGCTTCTTGCCCTGAAAAGGGTCAATAGCGATAGTCTGTTCTAAGATATCGCGAAGCTTGTCTTTGAGCTTGGGGGAAAGTTTTTGGATGTCTTTCTCGGCGCGACGAGTAATGCGGATCTCGAATGGACCCGAACTCATTTGCCTAAAATTTCCTTGAGGGATTTGGTCCGTCCGGCCTTAATGTCTTCGCGGGCTTCATGAATACTCTTGGCCATTCCGGGCATCGAGAGAAGTTCCAGAGTTTCCAGAAGGCCTTCATAGTCCTCTTCCGAAATCAAAACGGCATCTCCGTTTTTCGATGTGATCTTAACCGGGGCGTGTCCCTTTACCGATCGTTTGAGAAGATCAAATAAATTTTGTCTGGCTTGTGTGGCCGTCAAAGTAGTCATAAAAACCTCTTTTTATAATGTACGCTTTTACGTACATAGCGTACCACCTGTAACCCGTTTCTTCAAGTATGCAAAAATATGGGAAAATATGAGGACACAAATCAAACAAAAAAGCCAGATTTTGTATCTGGCTCTGACTGATAAAAATGACCTTGAAGCTATTTCTTCACAAAAAACCGATTCCTCAACCCCCACAACCCGCCGCCCAAAGCAAGGTAGACCAGTGGTAACACCTGGCTGGGGATTTCGGGGACCTCTCCAAAACCCAATGTACCGGCAGACCATTCCGCCTCACTGCTAGTAAAATCTCCGCCAGGTCCAGGTCCATTTAGAGGGCTGGAAGCTGTCCAAAAAATCGTCCCCAGAGCTATGTTGGAAAAATCAGAACCACCGAAATTGATTAAAGTGCCAATGTAATAGTAAGAGGAGTAGGTGCCCAAAACACCCGCCGCTAAGAAACCGGGGGCCACAGTCCACCCTACGTAGTGGAGCGCATAGTCCCCGGGGCCCACATCGTGGCTTGGTGTGATATCAGGCACAGCAATGACATTGTCTAAAGTGTCTGGGTGCGCGTAGTCAGAAGTACTGTAGGAATAGGCAAGAGAGCCTGCACTACCGCTGCTGTCTTGTATGCGAATCTCGAACACGGTAGAGGGCAAAAGATCAAAAGACGCGCCCAACCCATTGACGAGGTATATGCTAACCGCAGGCGACCCCGTAATCGACGCGTCTATGAAAGGTTGCAAGGCCAAGTAGACACTATAGCAGGGTTGATCGTCTAAGAGTTGAGCGGGAGCAAACGGATCAAAAATCCCTAGGACGTCTGACGCCCCGGTGGAGTCATAGATGGTACTCGTCGGACCGGAACTAGCCTCCGCCCTTTTCGCCATGAAACCCACACTCAGCAGCATCACAACCACCCCCAACACCGCGATTCTGGATCTCATGCGAGCACCTCCTCTGCATTACTTCTTTTAATATAAGGTTACATGACCAAATCCACGTTATCAATGCCTATAAAAAATTGATTAATTTTGATTAATATTATGCATTTCTGATTGCCTAAAAACCTTACACTTGTTAGGCATAAACACACCACCGCACCACCGGACTCAGTCCAAAACGCCTAAAAAGGGAATAGTTAGCATAGTACAGCAGGCGCCCGAAAAGGACATGAGAACTTCCCAAGCAAATAAATTTTGTGATATAATCAGTTTTTCCCGACAATCGGAGATCTATCCATGCCCGCAAAAACCATTGAAGAGATCTTGAAGGAAACGAGGATCTACGAAATCCTCCGCCCCAAGCTCGTCACCGCTCACCCGGACATCACGCTCCAACAAGCGCTTGATCTGATGCACAAAGAGAAATCAGGGTATATCGTAGTGGCTGACGTGCATTTAAGGGTGGTCGGGATGTTCACGGAAAGGGACGTCCTGATGAAGGTGCTTAAAAAAGGCGTTTCTTTGAGCGAGCCGCTGTCCAAATACATGACCAAAGAGCCCGCCACGCTTTCGAAGAAAGACACGGTGGGTACGGCCATTAATTTCATGAGAGAACATAACGTGCGCCACATCCCTTTGGTAGACGATGTAGGACAAATGAACGGCATCCTTTCGATCAGAACAGTCGTAAACTTTTTGGCGGAACTTTTTCCCACTGAAGTATTTAATCTGCCACCCAACGCGGACCAGGTTCACGAGACGGTCGAAGGCGGCTAAAATTTTCGGAGTTTTTTAAATGGCGAAGATCATAAGTGAGCAGGAGCTTGAGTCGGTCACCATCCGTTTCGCCGGCGACTCGGGCGACGGCATGCAGTTGACCGGCGACCAGTTCACCGACACCTCCGCGATCATGGGCAATGACATCGCCACATTGCCCGATTTTCCGGCGGAGATCCGCGCGCCCCAAGGCACACTGCCCGGCGTTTCCAGCTTCCAGATCCAATTCAGCCACAACGAGGTCTTCACCGCGGGGGACAACCCCGATGTGCTCGTCGTCATGAACCCCGCCGCGCTCAAAGTAAACCTGAATGACCTTTTAAAGGGCGGGCTCCTCGTCGTCAATACGGACTCCTTCAACGAAGACAATCTGAAGAAAGCCGGGTGGAAATCCAACCCGCTTCTCGACGCCACCCTGAAAGACTACTCGGTGATCCGCGTCCCCTTTTCGTCGCTCACGAAGAACGCGCTCGAAGGCAATACAAAGATCAAAGTCTCCGAGATCGACCGCTGTAAAAATTTTCTGGCGCTTGGCCTCATGTTTTGGATGTATGGCCGGAACATTGAGCACACGATCCAGTGGGTGCAGGAAAAATTCTCGAAAAAACCGGAGATGGCCGAGGCCAACATCCTGGCGCTCAAAGCCGGCTACAACTACGGCGACATCACCGAAACCATTCCTTCCCGCTACATCATAAAAAAAGCGGACATCGAGCCCGGCACTTACCGGAAAATCACCGGCAACGAAGCGACCGCGATCGGCATCGTCGCGGCGGCCTATCTTTCGGGCAAAGACGTTTTATACGGGAGTTACCCCATCACGCCCGCCAGCGGCATTTTGCATGAGCTCTCGAAGCATAAAAATTATCATGTGAAGACCTTTCAGGCAGAGGACGAGATCGCGGCCTGCGGCGCGGCGCTGGGCGCTTCTTTCGGCGGGCAAATCGGCGTCACGGCCACGAGCGGCCCCGGCGTCTGCCTAAAATCCGAGATGATCAATCTCGCGGTCATGGCGGAGCTTCCGCTTGTGATCCTGGACATCCAAAGAGGCGGACCTTCCACGGGACTGCCCACCAAAACGGAACAATCCGATCTTCTGCAAGTCATGTTTGGCCGGAACGGTGACTCCCCCGTCGCCGTGGTGGCCGCTTCGAGCCCTTCCAACTGCTTTGACTACATCATCGAAGCTGTGCGCCTGGCGACTAAATACATGACTCCGGTGTTTTTCATGTCGGACGGATACCTGGCGAACGGCTCCGAGCCGTGGAAACTGCCTGACATCGAAAAACTTCCCAAGATCAAGATTGATCATCCGAAAACTTCCGAAGGGCCTTTTCTTCCTTTTACAAGGGACCCGCAAACACTCGCGCGCCCGTGGGCCGTTCCAGGCACACCCGGCCTCGAGCACCGCATCGGCGGCATTGAAAAAGCGGACCGGACCGGCAACGTCAGTTATGACCCCGAAAACCACCACAAAATGACCGAACTTCGCCTGGAAAAGATAAAACGAATCGCCAATGACATCCCGCCTGCGGAAGTGCTGGGTGAAAAAAACGGGAAAGTCCTTGTCCTTGGCTGGGGCGGCACTTACGGCTCGATCCACGCGGCGGTCGCCGAGATCCAGAAGGAAGGCAAAAAAGTTTCCGCCTGTCATTTGCACTACCTGAACCCTTTTCCAAAAAACCTGGGTGAAATTTTAAAAAGCTTTGAGACCATCCTTATCCCGGAACTTAACATGGGAAATCTTTTGTTTTTGATAAGGGCTGAATTTGAAGGCATTCACACGTTGGGCTATAATAGGGTCACCGGCCAGCCCTTCAAGATCCGGGAAATAAAGCAACAGATTGAGGCGCTTTTATGACCACGACTGAGCAAAACGTTCCACAGGCTTCCGCGCTGCACTACTCAAGAGAGGACTTTGTCTCAGGACAGGATGTGCGCTGGTGCCCCGGTTGCGGCGACTACGCGATCCTGTCCGTCATGCAAAAAACCCTGGCTGATCACACGCCTACGAAGAGAGAAAATCACGTTTTTGTGTCCGGCATCGGCTGCTCAAGCCGCTTCCCTTATTACATGAATACCTACGGCTTTCATACGATCCACGGCCGGGCGCCGGCGATCGCCACCGGGCTAAAATGCGCCAGACCCGAACTGACCGTATGGGTCATCACCGGGGACGGCGACGGTCTGAGCATCGGCGGCAATCACTTGATCCACGCACTACGCCGCAACATCGACATTAATATCATTCTCGTGAATAACCAGATCTATGGCCTCACCAAAGGCCAGTACTCCCCCACTTCGGAAAAAGGAAAAATCACGAAATCCTCTCCTTTTGGCAGTATCGATTATCCGATCAACCCGCTTTGTGTCGCGATCGCGGCCGAGTCGACTTTCATCGCGCGAACCGTTGATATGGACCCCCGCCACATGGGTCAGACGCTTGCGCGCGCGATGAAGCATAAAGGCGTGTCGTTCGTGGAAATTTACCAAAACTGCGTGATCTTCAATAAAGACGCGTTCCATACCGTCGTCGGACGCGAAACCCGCGAAGACCGGGCGTTGTATCTGGAGGACGGCAAACCGCTCATTTTCGGAAAAGAGAAAAACAAGGGCATTATCTTCGAAGGCGCCCAGGCAAAGATCATCGACCTGAATACAGCGTCCGAAGAAGAAAAAAAGCGGTTGGTCGTGCACAAAGAAAACGACCCTTCGCCCAATTATTCCTATCTTTTGACGCAGATGAATTATCCCGAGATGCCGGTGCCTTTCGGGGTCTTTCGCTGCATCGAAAAACCGACTTATGATGAAATGCTGAACCACCAAGTAAAATTTGCCGTCGATAAAAAAGGCGAAGGTAAATTAAAAGAACTGATCTACACGGAAGATATCTGGGCCGTCTCTGGCGGACAAGACAAGAAAGCGGGTTGAAAACATGAGACAGAAATGTCCTTATTGCGGCTATGAAAACATCAGCGGCGTCGACCACTGCATGGGATGCCTGCACTCTCTCACGACAGTCGATCTTCCCAAACCGGGCAAAGACAAACTGCAAAAAGTTATTATGACAGAGCCCGTGAAAAATTTTATCTCCAAAACACCGCCTATCATCGTGAGCCAGGACACTTCCGTCGAAGAGGTGGTGGAACGCATGCAGGCGCTTCCAACGAAAGGCTGCGTGCTGGTCTGCGACGGCGCTGGGAAACTTATCGGAATAGCGAGTATCCGCGATATTTTAGTGAAGGTGGCGGGTATCGTGAAAGACCGTTCGAGCTGCCCGGTAAAGAACATCATGACTCCCAGGCCCGAGAGCCTGGATAAAGACGCGCCGCTTTCTTTCGCGCTTCAGAAAATGTCGATCGGAAAGTTCCGCCACGTGCCGGTGCTAGACAACGGCAAGCCCATCGGGGTCGTTTCCACGCGTGACATCATCGAAGACCTGAGTAAGAAAAAATAGCTGTCTAAAATTTCCCGCTCTTCCAAAGCCCCCGCGAATAAAAAAAGTATTCGAGCATCACGCGAATAATCCCAACGCCATAAATAATGCTCGGCCAAAGCCTGATGGAAGAGGCCTCCTCGAAGTAGCGCGTGCGGATGGGAATTTCATCTATTTTGAAGTGCCCGACCAAAATCTGTACGATAATTTCGGTGTCAAAAATAAATCCGTCGGAATTGGCCCTATAGTTTATGCTTTTCAAAACTTTCGCGCTGTACGCGCGAAAACCTGAGTGGTATTCCGTAAGATACGTCCCCAGCATCACATTCTCAAAAGCCGTCAGAAGTACGTTCGCGTTGTGTTTCCAAAGCGGCATTCCACCCTCGAGCGCGCCTCCCTTCATCATGCGCGATCCAAAAACCGCATCGGCCTCGCCGCGCTCGATCGGCTCGATGAGCTGGGGAATAATCCTGGGATCATACTGATAATCCGGATGCACCATCACGACGATCTCGGCGCCTCGCTGGAGCGCTTTTTCATAGCAGGTCTTTTGGTTGCCGCCATAACCTCTGTTTTTCTCATGACGATAAACCACTAGGCCAAGCTTTTCCGCGATCGGGACAGTACGATCACGGCTTGCGTCATCCACGAGAATGATCTCATCCACCGTGTCTTTGGGGATGTCAGCCACCGTTTTTTCCAAAGTCTTCTCCGCGTTGTATGCGGGGAGCACCGCTATGATTTTTTGCTTTATCCTCGGACGTTTTTCTTTTTCAATTTCGTCGCTCACGCTGTCAAGCCGCTGGAGCTTTTTTACGATCACGCCTATCTGGTCATAAAGCACTACTTTCAAAAGAGAATCTTTGCGGCCCCACCCCTTCGCGAAAAAATCAAAGGTTGTATGAATGATCTTCGGATAAGCCTTCAGTCGGTCGGACCAATAATTGAGAGAAAAGATCCTCGGGTAAGAAGAATATTGGACTTGTTTAAGACCCACTTCCTGGAAAAATTTTTCAAGCGTGCTCCTCGAGAAATAAAAAAGATGGTACTTATTCACCCCCCACCAGCGGGCTTTAAGTGCAAAGCTGAAAAAACTATTGATGTCGGGCGTGCTGAGATAAAGAATACCGTCGTTTTTTAAAATACGCCGGACTTCGGTCAAAAACGCTTTGGGATCTTCGACGTGCTCGATCACGTCCATCAGGGTAATCACGTCAAAGGTCTTGTCCGGAAACTTCGCGGTGAAAAGTGACCCGGTGAAGACATTGGCCCCAAAATGCTCCTTCGCATAGCGGGAAGCCCAGGAGGAAAGATCCACCCCCGAGATTTCCCAATTCCGTTTTTTGGCTTCATCCAGAAAAAGACCGGGACCGCAGCCCACATCCAGCAGTCTCCCCTGTTTTTTAAAATGAGACACCTTGGAAAGAATAAATCTTGCTTGCTCCCGCCGGCCCTTCTCCTCATTCAAGTACTCATGATCTTCCATGTCCAGGTAATCCTGGACAATATTATCGGTCGTTTCCTCTGGGATCGCATAGACGAGGCGGCAGGTCATGCAACGGACTATTTGGTCAGGCTTTTCGAGGTGAGCTTCGGAGATCGCGTAGCGGCGCGGCACAGACTTTGCTTCGGAATTACTGCGTTTTGGTTTTTTATAAACCAAGTAGTACCGCGCAGAGTTGCAAAGATTGCATCGAATGGGCTGGTTTTCAGTACTCATACCAGGATAATCATAGACTATCCCGACAAGTTTATGCTACAATTTTTTGAATGATTAAACCTCTGGATCCCAATCCCCCTGATTTTCCCTCTTCGAGGAAGATCTACGTCAATGGCGCGCGATACCCCGAAATCCATGTGCCGATGCGGGAAATTTTCCTCGAATCCGGCGCTCCCATCTGCGTCTATGACACGAGCGGCCCCTACACGGACCTGCATGCGAAGATCAATATTCGGGAAGGGCTTGCCGCGATGCGCGAACCCTGGATCAAGGGACGCGGCGACACCGAAACGCTCGAGCATCAAAGCTCCCTTTACGGGCGGGAAAGACTGGCGGACCGCGCACTCGATCCTTTGAGATTTCAATTAAAGCGAAAACTGCTAAGGGCGAAGGCCGGCCGAAACGTCAGCCAAATGCACTATGCCAAAAAAGGCATCGTGACCCAGGAAATGGAATATATCGCGATCCGGGAGAACTTGTTGCTTGATAGGCTCCCCTCTGAGATCAACAAAAGCCAGCATCCGGGCCAGAATTTTGGAGCGTCCATCCCGAAAAAAATTACTCCCGAATTCGTGCGCGAGGAGGTGGCCAGGGGCCGCGCGATCATCCCGTCTAACATCAATCATCCGGAGCTTGAGCCGATGATCATCGGCCGCAATTTTCTCGTGAAAATCAACGCGAATATCGGCAACAGCGCGATCACGTCCTCCATCGAGGAAGAGGTCGAAAAAATGACGTGGGCCGCCCATTGGGGCGCCGATACCGTGATGGACCTTTCGACCGGTAAAAATATCCACGAGACAAGAGAATGGATCATCCGGAATTCCCCCGTTCCCATCGGCACGGTGCCCATCTATCAGGCGCTGGAAAAAGTGGGCGGAAAAGCCGAAGAATTGACCTGGGAAATTTACCGCGACACCCTGATCGAGCAGGCGGAGCAGGGCGTCAGCTACTTCACGATCCACGCGGGCGTGCTCCTTCGCTACGTGCCGCTCACCGCTAAACGCGTCACGGGCATTGTTTCGCGGGGCGGCTCGATCCACGCCAAGTGGTGTCTCGCGCACCACAAAGAAAATTTCGCCTACACGCATTTTGAAGAGATCTGCGAGATCATGAAAGCGTATGACGTTTCCTTTTCGCTCGGCGACGGCCTGCGCCCGGGGTCGATCGCAGACGCCAATGACGAAGCGCAGTTCGGCGAGCTGAAAACCCTCGGTGAACTCACCAAGACCGCCTGGCGGCGCGATGTGCAGGTCATGATCGAGGGACCGGGACACGTGCCAATGCAGCTCGTCAAGATCAATATGGAAAAGCAGCTCGAAGAATGCGGCGAGGCGCCGTTCTACACGCTCGGCCCCCTCACAACCGATATCGCCCCCGGATATGACCACATCACATCGGGCATCGGCGCCGCGATAATCGGCTGGTACGGCTGCGCGATGCTCTGCTACGTCACGCCGAAAGAGCATCTCGGTCTTCCGGACAAAGAAGACGTGAAAACGGGCGTCATCACTTATAAGATCGCGGCCCATGCGGCGGACCTCGCGAAAGGCCACCCGGGCGCCCAGGTCCGGGACAACGCTTTAAGCAAAGCGCGTTTTGAGTTTCGCTGGAAAGACCAGTTCAATCTGTCGCTCGACCCCGTGACCGCAAAGTCATTTCACGACGAGACGCTGCCTCAGGACGCAGCCAAAGTCGCGCATTTTTGCTCGATGTGCGGGCCCCAGTTTTGCAGCATGAAGATCACGCAGGACGTGCGGGACTACGCTGCGAAGCTCGAGTTGGACGAAAAAGAAGCGGTTGAGCGGGGCCTTAAAGAAAAATCGGAAGAATTCCGTAAAAAAGGCTCAGAAATTTACCAAAAGATCTAAATCGGTTATTTATAAACTTCTCTTCTGTGGCCTATCTTAATGATAATGATTTCTTCGGCCGGATCATCGATCCCATAAATAATCCTGTAGTCATTCTGCCGAACACGAAAATACCGCTCATCCCCTTTCAACAGCTCGGATCCATGCGGTCTTGGATTTCCCGATAGAGATTTAATCTTCTCGATGATTTTTGGAAGCTGATAGGAAGGGACGGCTCTTAATTCTTTCTCAGCGCTTTTCTTAAATAAAACTTTATAAGAGGCCATCTTTTTTGAGGTTCTTCAGAACATCCTCAAACGCGCTCACCGATTCACCTTTACGATCACGGATCGCCTGTAAATCTATGGAGTCCTCTTTAAGAGAGAAGCGGATAGCCTCGTTCACAAGATGAGAAACACTCTCATGGACTTGTACAGCTTTAATTTTTACGGCTTGTAGAAGCTTGGTGTCCAAATAAACGGTGGTCGCCCTTGTCATTGTCTTTTTCCCCCAAGCACAACTATAACATTAAAACGTTATAATGTCAATTATCGGTAGTGAAAACCAAATTTTATCTCAAATTCTTCTTTACCCAAAAGCGCCAATAGTTCGCGAGGCAGCGCTCCGAATCCTCCGGCCTTGCGGATAGCCTCCATGCAATAAGCCGCAAAAATAGGCGTGCCTTCACTGTGCAAAATTTCCGCCTTCTTTACGTCGCCCTTCGCATCCAAAGTGACATTTATAATCGCGTCCGCGGTGTGAAAATCAGAGGGGTATTGAAACGCGATATAAGGAAACCATGAAAGCCAAATCTTGTCTTTCAGGTTCTTCATGTATTCACCCATTCCGGAGCCTGTCGCTTCAAAGGACGTAAATCCATTGAGTGAGGCCCCTTTGGACCTTACCGCGCTCATCTCTCGGGCGATGATTTTGTCGTTGCCGGGCGCGCCTTGAATCGAGGTTTTGGGCTCTGCCTTCGGCTGATCCCTGCCTTCAACGGCCTTTTTCTCGGACTGTTTTTCTTGTTCTCTGGGTTTTAAAGCCGGGTTTTCCTGCTGGGATTGCTTTGAGATGCTTTGGGTGATCTGATTAGAGACGCCTTTTATTTTCACGGCAGGCTCACCGGCCGCTTCCGGCCTTGCCTTTTTGAGACTGCGGTTTAAGGCGTCGCGGTTTGAGATGCGCCGTGTATTTTTGGGTCTTTCTTTCACGCGGACAGGAGGCGCATCGACAAATTCAAACCGGATCGGTTCTTTTTCTCTTTTTAAAAGAAGCTTCCCCGCCTCGGCCGTCAACCGCGTGTCTGCTTGACGCACCGCGCGATTAAGCGGCACAAGGATCGCGCCGTGAATAAAAACCGATGCGGTGAGAAGGGTCAAGGCCTTATTCACCACGCGCCTCCGACCGTTTTACAGCATGGGCGGAACGGGGCTCACGATTTTGGAAGTCTTGGCGTCTTATTGGGACGAGGAGGTCTTTCGCGCGCGGGAATCTCAATTTCCACGTCTCCCTTCTGAACACACGCCTGGCAGCCAAGCCGGTGCGGCGGCCCAAGATCAAACGCGTCAAGCACCTGGGACTCGGCCGCTTCTATCGGTGAAAGATTCTCGGCCCCTTTCAAAACAAGCACGCGGCACGTGCTGCAGGACGCATTGCCTCCGCAAGTATGGTAGATAGAAATGTGATGGTCAAGGGCCGCGTCCAAAATAGACGTGCCTTCTTCAGCTTTAACGGTAATTGCTTTATCTTTAAAATTAATTTTGTGCATGCCATTAAGTAACTGTTAAAAATACTTCAAAGTATTTTTAACTATAACTCAAAAATTCCAGGACTTCTCTGTCGTGGCCTTCCGGCTTAATTTTTTCGAAAATCTTTTCTATTTTTCCGTTTTTTCCGATAATAAAGGTGGTACGCGCGACCCCCATGTACTTTCTGCCGTACATGCTTTTTTCGACCCAGACTCCGTAGGACCCGCAGAGCCTTTTCTCAATATCACTCAAAAGAGTGAAAGGCAGTTTAAACTTTGAGATGAACTTTCCGTGCGATTCAACGCTGTCCGGGCTTACTCCCAAGACCACAGTGTCCTTTTTCTCGATCGCCTTGGCGCTGTCCCGAAAACCACAGGCTTCAACTGTGCAGCCCGGCGTATCGTCCTTCGGATAAAAATAAAGCACCACGCGCTTCTTGCCCTTGTAATCTTTCAACGCGACCTGGGAACCATCACTCGCCGCCGCCTTAAAATCGGGAGCCTTAACGCCTTCTTTTAACTTTGCCATACGGTGTCTCCTTTAAATACTTGTTAATCCTCTAACGGCCAAGCGGTCATCTCAAGCTTATTTCCATCCGGGTCGGAAAAATAAACCGACCAGGATTTATCTCTTTTTTTAGAGAAATGAATTGGCACCTGCCGCTCTTTAAGCTCTGCCACGATCCCGTCAAAGTCTTTTGCATGGACACGAAATGAGAAGTGGTTGGCGCCCAGGCCGTCATTTCTAAAAAAGTGCTCCCCTCCTTTAAAATCGCCTTGAATTAAGCCGACCAAAGAACTGCCGCAATCCAGAAAATATTCAATGCCGGGTTTCTGGTTTTCACGTTCGCTGATTTTAAGTCCCAGGATGTTCGTATAAAATTCAAGGGATTTTTGCAAATCACGTACATTGAGGGCAACATGATCAATCCCGAATATTTTGACTGTCATAGTCTCTCCGCTCTCTCAATTTTTCTTTTCTTAAAAACAGAATATTCCGTATATCCGGCTTGTTTCGCAAGAAGAGCGGCCTTGTCATAGTCCCTGCCCACGTCCTTCGGATCATGAGAATCTGAGGAAAAAGTGATCGGGACTTGGGATTCATGGTAAATTTTGAGCGCTGAAAGCGCAGGATAAATTTCGCCGATGGGCTTTCTCAGGCCTGAAGTGTTGATCTCGATCGTAACGCCTGTTTTTTTAAAAACATCGGCCGTCTTTTTTATCTCATCCGTCATGTCTTCATCAGGCCGGTGGCCGAATTTCTTCACAAGATCGACGTGCCCCATGATATCGTAAAGCCCCGACTCGGCGGAAAGCCGCAGAAGCCTGTAATAATCACGGTAAACGCGGTTAATGTCCTTGTCCTTCCATTTGGTCCGCTCATCCGGGTCATCAAACGCCCACGCGTCAATAAAGTGGATCGAACCGATCACAAAATCATAGGGATAGCCGCTCAGGATATCTTCGGTCTGCTTCTCAAAGCCCGGAACAAAATCAGCCTCAATGCCTATTTTGATCGTAAAACCTTTATATTCTTTTTGTAGCGCTTCCATCATGCGGTGATACAGCGGCAGCTCGTTGTAATTCATCGTATAGCGCGGATCGGGGCCGGTTACCAAAGGCGCGTGGTCCGAAAAACCGATCTCGGCCAAGCCCACTTTTTTCGCCTGTTCCACGTATTCCGAAGGCTCACCGACCGCGTGCCCGCAAAGCGGCGTGTGCATATGATAGTCAACTTTTGGAAGCATATTTTTTGAACCTTTCCGGCGATAAAGCCGCCGCGATAGCCTTGTCCCGCTTTACATTTAAAACCAGATCGCTTGCGAGCTTCCCGACCGAAAAACACGTGGTAACTCCGTGTCCGCCAAGCCCCGCCACCCAGAAAAAGCCCTTAAGTTTTGGGTCTTCCCCGACGACAAACCTTTCGTCCGGCGTCATCGTCCGCAATCCAGATTTTGGGCTGCCCAGCCGCGCGCTCCCCAGCTTCTTTGAAAAATGATTTAATTTCGCCAACAGCGCTTGCTTCATACGGGGATCCTGCTTTTCCTTACCTCTCAAAGAGTACTTTCTCGAAACAGGCGTTTTATCGCAAGGGCTCAAAAGAAGCTTATTTCCGACAGGCCTGAAATAAAACCCGCTGCCGATATCCCAGACAAAAGGCCAATGCCGTTTGTCGAGACCTGAAAATGAATTGCTTAAGAATAAATGACGGCGGTATGCTTTAAGAGGTATTTTGAAAGCGCCTGCCTTCTCACCCACGATCCCCGCGCAGGCGCCCGCCGCATTCACAATTTTTGAAACCAGAAAATTGCTTTTATTGGTTTTAACGAGGAAAGAGCCGCCAGTTTTGAGGATTTTCCCCACCCTCTGTCCGCAAAGCACCGGCACCCGATATTTTTTTAACACCGTCAAAAAACTTTTCAATAAAAGCCCGATGTCAACCAAAGCGTCGCCCGAACAAAAAAGCGCGCGGTCAAAACGGCCTTCTTTCAAAAGCGGAACAAAATTCTGAGCGCTTTGCCTGGAAATAAAACGCGCCGCCACTTTTTCATTACGGAGGACCCTTTTTATTTTTTCAAGCGACAACGCCGCGTCACTTTTTGAAAGCAGTAAAGAACCGTTGGAGCGAAAATTGATATCGCCAAAACCATTCTTGGCAGCGGTACGCAGCGCATTTCTGCCTTCACGCGCCAACGCCGCTAAAATAGGGTCCGAAACAGCCTGTCGGATCATACCGGCGTTCCTGCCCGAGGCGTGGCCGCCCAGTTTTTTTTCCTGTTCGATCACAGCCACGCTTCTCTGTCCCGCCTTCGCAAGGTGATACGCCGTCGAAAGACCGGCAAATCCGCCGCCGATGATAAGAATATCAAATTTTAAAGTTTTCATTTTTTACGGATATACGCGAAACCTTTGTGTTTTTCTTCTTTGAAACCCAAACAGTCATTGCCAGTGGCTTTACACCAAGCCATGAGGTCCGGCTTGGCGCCAGGGTCGGTATAAATCATTTCTAAAATCTCCCCTTTTTTAAGATCGGCCATTTTCTCCTCAGTCATCAAAATAGGGACAGGACAAAGATGCCCGCAGCAATCCAGAGAAAAAACTTTTGGGTATTTTTTTAAATCCATAACTCATTATACCATAATAAGTTACAGCATATTATAAAATCTTTGGATTGTACTTCTCACAGATTTTGTAGAAATTGCAGAAGTCGCAGAGACGCGCATTTTCGGTAAACTTGAAATTCTCGCGCTCAAGCGGGACATTCTTTGCGGGGTCCGACAAAAGCTTTTGCATTTCCAATATACTGGCTTTCATAATTTCTTTTGTTGAATCGATCAGTGTTTGAGAAACAGTTTTGGGGTCAGGCTTTGGATCAGGGCCTGAAAGACTGAAAATAAACGCCTTCACGTCTTCCAAACCCACATTCCACTTCTGCATCGCAAAAATTACATAGGTGCCGATCTGGACCGAGGCGTCTTCACTGCCATTTTTTCCTGTTTTCCAGTCATAAATTTCCACCACACCGTTTTTGCGGCGGGCGAAATCGAGTTTTACATAGATTTTGGCGCCGTCAAAATTGTATTCCTCCAGATCTTCGATCACAAGCCAGGAAGACTTATCATCCCCGAGGAGCTCCTGATAAAAAGACGATTCGTAAAAATTCTTAAGACAGGTGACCGACTCATCGTGTATTTTTTTCCAAATATCATCGGAAACGGGCTTCGCGTACTCATGCTCAAAGAGCCCCATGGATTTTTTCGGTTCTTCAAGATACTTTTTGGATTTGGAAGAGCGGAAATCCCTTCGCATCGTGTCGGTGAGGTCTTTTTCTATCTCCTGCCACGACGGAAGCTTACCACCGCGGACCGACTTTAAAGTATTCTCAATCACATGGTGAACCGTCTCCCCCTTCCACGCCCAGCGGTTCTTTAGGTTTTTTAAAATATAGGCGAGACGCGCTTCCTTGGGAGCGTGAGTGTCCCACCCTCCCCAGGAAACATACTTATCGTAGTAATACTTTCGCTGGCATTCGCGGAACTGCTCGTCGCGGGACTTGGACCAGGAGAAGACGTTCTCTAAACGCATGGATCAATTCGTTTGTTTTCGTGAATTGGGCTTATCCAGCGGGATCGCGTTTGTCAGAGCGCTGCCAAACATCGCGGCCGTGCCGGCCAAGCCGGAACGTGAAGCTTCCCTCTGCCAGAAATTTGGACCCTGGTCTTGCAATTCAGGCTTTCCTTTATTGTCTCTTTTCCACTTTTTATATTCTTTCATTTTTTCATATTCAGGCGTGTCTCTTTGAACGGCCCAGACAAAACTTGCGCCTTGAAACAGAAAACATGCAAAAACCAAAAAACCTGCCCACTTTTTCATCACACGCTCCTTTGTTTACACGTTGGTCAATAGTCTTTGGCGAGCACTGCCTGCGCAATTTTCTTGGCGGCCTCAGGGCCGACAAGTTGGCTTACAATCTCAAGCGAAAATTCAAGCGCGGTGCCGGCGCCGCGGCTTGTGATGATTTGGCCGTCGCGCACAACCCGGTCCTCCAGGAAAATAACCTTCGAGCTCAATTGGTCTTCAAAGCCGGGAAAACAGGTCGCTTTCTTCCCATCCAAAAAACCCGCCGGCGAAAGCACTACCGCGGGCGCGGCGCAAATCGCGCCGATGATTTTTCCGGCCTTTTTCATCTTTTGCAAAACATCTCCAAGCGCCTGCGATTTGCTCAAATTTTCGGCGCCCGGCATTCCACCCGGAAGCACAATCGCATCGGGCACCTCTTGATATTGCTCTAAAATAATGTTCGTTTCCACCGTAATATCATGAGCGCCGGTTACTTCACGCTTGCCCACGCCCGCCACGATCACCTCAAGACCCGCGCGGCGCAGCACGTCGATCGGTGTAATCGCCTCTATCTCCTCAAATCCATCCGCCAAAACAACCAACACCGTTTTTTTCATGAACGCTCCCCTTACTTCACAATCCCGCTCTCAAGCCACTCGTATTTGCCCTCGAGCATATTCCGCCCGATCTTATAGATCATCTTATCATCATTTTCTCCTTGGGCCCTAAACTCCCTTTCGATCCTAAAAGACGCCTCTCGGCAGAAAAGATCAGCCAGTTCCTCGGGACTTTTGTCGAGAGGGTTTTTTTCCAAAAGATAGGCGGCCCTGGAAGACGCCGCCGCCATCGCAAAAAGATCGGTGCCGATGTTCACAAAACGGAAAAGAATCTGCTGTCTTTTTTCAAGCCCTTGTTGATGGATCACCATCGCGTGAAACAGGTCTCGCGCGAGCCGGCGGCTTGTTCTTTCGATAAAACGAAGGTGTTTTCTGATCTTCGGAGAAGAGTTGCCATAATTTTTCAAGCCGCTCAGACCCACCCACTGCTTGGGATACCAGGCGGCATAGTAAAGAAAAGCTTCCAGGCCTTTCTTCGCCTTTTCTCCAAAACCTGCGCCTGATCTGATAATCGGTAAAATCCTCCTAAGATGCGGGTCCATCGCTTCACGCGCGATAAAAAGATGCATGATCTCGCTCGTGCCTTCAATGATGAGATTGATGCGCGCGTCCCGCATAAAACGCTCGACGGGGATCGCCTCTTCACCGCGGGCCTTGAGAGACAGGGCCGTCTCGTAACCGCGGCCGCCACGGATCTGCACCGTGTCATCCGCGATGCGCCAGGAAGCCTCCGTGCAAAAAAGCTTCGCCATCGACGCTTCAAGCCGCACGTCGACTTTTCCCTGATCGACCATTGCCGACGAAAGCCAGGTCACACTGTCCATCGCGAACGTCGTCGCGGTCATGAGGGACAACTTTGAAGTGATGGCTTCATGCTGGCCGATCGGCGCGCCCCATTGCACGCGCTTGTTTGACCATTCGCGCGCGACTTTAAGGCATTTTTTCGCCATCGCGGTGCAGGCGGCCGGCACCGTCATTCTTCCGGTATTCAGCGTAATAAGCGCAAGCTTTAACCCCTGCCCCAAACCCCATAGAATATTTTCCTTGGGAACTTTCACGTTGTTAAAATGTAAGAGCCCGTTTTGAATGCCTTTGAGACCCATAAAAGAACAGCGATGCACCACTTCAAACCCGGGCATATTTTTCTCGACGATGAAAGCAGTGATCTGAGTCTTTTCTTTGCCGTTCACGATCTTGGGAGGCGTCTTTGCCATCACGATTAAAACATCGGCAATGGTGCCGTTCGTGCACCAAAGCTTCTGGCCGTTGATAAGGTAATGATCGCCATTTTCAACCGGGTTCGCCGTCGTGCTCATCTTGGCGGGGTCAGAACCGACATCGGGCTCTGTCAGCGCAAAAGCGGAGATCGCTCCCTTAGCAAAAAGCGGCAGGTATTTTTTCTTTTGTTCGGGAGTTCCAAAAAGCTTGAGCGGTTGGGGAACGCCGATGCTTTGGTGCGCGGAGAGTAACACCGCCGTCGAGCCGCAGTGGCTTGCCACAAGCCCGACCGCGCGGTTGTAATTAATTTGGGAGAATCCCAGGCCGCCGTATTCCTTCGGGATTTTAAGGCCAAAACAACCAAGCTCGGCAAGCCCCTTCATCACCGGGTCGGGGATAATGCCGGTGCTGTCAATTTCGTCCGCATCCACCCGGGTTTTTAAAAAAACTTCGAGCCTTTTTAAAAATTCGTCGCCTATTTTCTTGTCTTCCTGATCTTGCTCCGGAAACGGAAATATAAGGTCCCACCGGATCTTTCCGGTAAAAAGGTCTCCTACGAAACTGGGGTATCTCCATGATACTTCCCGCGCTTCTTCCGCAACTTCGAGCGATTTTGCTTTTTCTATATTTTCTTTGCCTTTTAACAGGTCCACCCGGGGTTCCTCTCTTTATCGCTGTTAGGTACTACAGCCTGACTTAGACTGATTATACTACCTCAACCCGTGCTTTTCATCCCAAACGCAATTCCGTTTACCGTGAGAAGCAAAATTTCGTCGATTTTCCGGCGTGCTTCCTTGCCCAGACCTTTGGAGCCGTTTTCCTTTATTTTATCAAGAAATCTCAACTGAATATAATTGAGCGGGTCCACATAAGGGTTCCGGAGACGGATAGAGTCTTTTAAAACCTTGTGAAAATCAAGAAGCTCGCTTTGAGAGGATATTTTCAGCACTTCGGACGTCGCGCGGCGGTACTCTTCGACGATCCTGCCGTGAATCGAATCTCGCAGATGCCGGTCCTTCACAAGCAGCGAATACTGCTCAGCGATGTAAAGGTCTGTTTTGGCGAGTGATATCTGCACATTTTCGATGAGTGAGCGGAAAAAAGGCCATTCCTCATACATTTCTTTTAATACCTCGAGGCCGCCTTCGTGGCTTTTGCGGTAGGATTCAAGCGCGTGGCCCATCCCGTACCAGGCTGAGATGATATAGCGCGACTGAATCCAGCTGAATACCCAAGGAATCGCGCGCAAGGCTTCGAAATTTTCCTTTGCGCCCCGCGTCGCGGGTCTTGAGCCGATGTTGGTCATTTTAAGTACGCTAATCGGGGTCGCGCCATAATAAAAATCAAGGAAACCCGGCGTCCCAAACACAAGATTTCTGTAAAATTCCAAAGAAAGCCCGGACAGGATCTCAAGCTGCTTTTCCCACACAGGGATCTTTTTATTGCGCTCCACTTCTTTCTTGCCGACGAGGTTCGTCCACACAACAGCGGTGATAAGCTGCTCCAGATTTCTTTCGGCGATCACGGGATTCGCGTATTTCTGCGCGACTACTTCGCCCTGTTCGGTGATTTTGATCCTCCCCCCGGACGCCGCATAAGGCTGCGCCAAGATCGCCTTGTGGGACGCGCCTCCGCCTCTGTCGATCGTGCCGCCCTTGCCATGAAAGAGCTTGAGCTTCACTCCGTGGCGCGCCGCAATTTGCGCTAACTTTTTTTGTGCAAGATACAGTTTCCAATTCGCCGTAAGATAACCCCCGTCCTTACTGCTGTCCGAATAACCGAGCATCACTTCCTGCAGATCGCCGCGCGAAGCAAGGTAAGAACGGTAGAGCGGTATCGAGAAAAGATGCTCCACTATTTCATGCGCCTTCTCAAGCGATCCTATGGTCTCAAATAAAGGCACGATCCCGATTCTGCCGGCCACCACCTTTTTGTCGGAAATTTCTATAAGCCCCCTTTCCTTCGCCAGATACAAAAGAGCCAGCACGTCTTCCGGCTTTTCCGTCATACTCAAGATATAGTTTTCCGCGACATGGGGATCGTCACGATCCTGAATCTTACGTATCGTGTCAAGCTGGTCGATGATGTCTCTGGATTCGGGGGTCAAGGAAACGCCGCGCATCGTTTTGCCGCGCTCGGCTATTTTTTTCAATAAGAAAGCTTCGTCCACAACTTGGCCCGGAAAAATCTCCCGTAGAACGTTGTTTATTTTTAGGGTATGGTCGCGAAAATCAAGCCGCGCAAGGTAAAATCCAAAAAAACGCGCCTCGTCCATCAGCCGGTCGATGTCACCCCGAGCGGCAAGCGACCCTTTATTCGAGTCTAAACTCTTCTTCACCACGGCCAATTCATCTAAAAACTGCCCGGCGGAATTGTAACAGGGTTTTTTGCGATTTAACGTATTTTCTATCTTTTGATGCATGAAAGAAAATTTGGTGCGATAAGCCTCCGTCACTTCGTATCGCTCAAGCTCTTTGGCGTCCTCCGGCATAAGCCTCATGTCCGCTTGGATTGATTCTTTTAAAGATTTGCTTACCTTCACGCACGCCTGTGACTGGCTGAACTTGCGTATAAGCCCCTCCATCCACTCAAGATAATGGCGCAACACCAGCCGCCGCTGGGCCTGGACCGTCCGGCGTGTGACATCGCAGGTTACGTAGCTATTTCCATCGCGATCGGCGCCGACCCATGACCCAAAGTGAATAAACACCGGAACGTCGAAAGGCTTCTGGCCGAAAGACCTCCGGAATTCCTTGCGGAGTTTTTCCTGCGTATCCACAAGAAGATTTAAAATCGTTCTTTGAAAATAAAAAAGAGTCTGGTCGACTTCATCCATCACATGCACTTTTCTCTGGCGAATTTCGGACGTCTGCCAAAGAATCTCAAGCGTTCCTTTGATGCCGTCGACAGCTTTCTCTCCTTCAAAAACCGTGATGTCCGGACGGTTCAGCTTCGCGAGCTGGGAACCTACCTTGAGCAGATGATCGAGAACGGTCCGGCGTTTGGCCTCGGTCGGATGCGCGGTCAAGACAAGCTCTATCTGCATCTGCGACATGAGCCCGGTGACTTCGTCAAAAGATATGCCTGCCTGGCGCAAGTCATTAAAGAGCTTCCGAAGCGACATCTCCTCTAAAAGTGAAGGGTCCCGGCCGTATTCGCGGATGCGTCGCACCCGCTGCATTTCCTCGGCAATGTTCACCAACTGGAAATAAATCGTGAAAGCGCGCGCAATCTTGTACGCATCCCCGAGGCTCCAGGAATTGATGAGCCTGCGCTGTTTACGGATAAGTTTAAGGTCGGGATTCTGGCGGATATTTTTGGCGAGGTTTCTTATTTCTTCGATTTTTACAAAAAGCTTTTCCCCCTCCTGCTCGCGTATCACATCGCCAAGAAGTGTCGTAAGAAAGCGGACGTCTTTTCTTAAGTCGCTGAAAGCAGGAGGACTCGAGGTTTTTTCCCTACTCATGTTCCTTGTGAGGATACGGCATCGGGTGATGGCCCTTTCTCGGCCAGATCAAAGAAGCGATGATAGACAACGCCAAGACACCGGCAATCACCCCCAAAGCCGCGCCGATGGGAATGTGATAGAAATCGGCGACAAGCATCTTAACGCCCACAAAAGCAAGAATGACCGAAAGCCCGTAATGCAGGTGATGAAACAGTCTCATCACGCCCGCAATCGCAAAATAAAGCGCGCGCAGGCCCAAGATCGCGAAAATATTCGAGGCATAAACGATAAAAGGGTCGAGCGTGATCGCAAGAACGGCGGGGATCGAATCCATGGCAAAAATAACGTCCGTCACATTGATCACGTTCAGCACGAGAAAAAGCGGCGTTGCCACCCATTTGCCGTTTTCCTTGATCACAAATTTTGCTTCCTCGTAGTGATCGGTAACGGGCATGATCCGCCGAAAAAACTTGATCACCGGATTTTTTTCGGGTTCAGGCTCTTTGTCCTTCTCAAAAGCCAGCTTCACGCCCGTATAAACAAGAAAAACCCCGAAGATATAGATGACCCAGTGAAATTTATGGATGAGCGTGACACCCGCGGCGATGAAAACACCGCGCAGAACGATCGCGCCCAAGATCCCCCAGAAAAGGGCCTTGTGCTGGTAAACGTGGGGCACTTTGAAATAATTGAATATAAGAAGAAACACGAAAAGGTTGTCGACGCTTAAAGATTTTTCTATCAGGTATCCGGTGAGAAACTCAAACGCCTTGTGCGGACCCGCCACAAAATAAACGCCGACGTTGAATAAAAGTGCCAGCGCGATCCAAAAAGCGCTTAAAAGGAGGGCCTCTTTCATTTTAATGACGTGGGCTTTGCGGTGAAATACGCCCAGATCAAGGGCCAGCATTGCGATGACGAATAGATTAAATCCGCCCCACAACAGGATCTCTTTTTGCAATTTTCCTCCGAATATTCGGGCTATTTTAGCACATAGAAGAAATGAACGCTATTTAAGAGGCCTTAAGAAGACGGCCGTCTCAATGTGGCTGGTCCTCGGAAACATGTCGAAAGGCGCCGCTTCCACCACTTCATAACGGCCTTTTTCGAGAATGATTTTAAGGTCGCGCGTAAGCGTGGCGAGATCGCAGGAAATATAAATAAGCGCGGCGAGACCGGGCCGCGGCTCTGAAAAAAAGACGGCCAGGCCTTTCTCGAGGCCCTGCCGCGGAGGATCCATGCAAACCATCGCTTTCTGCGGATTTTCTTTTGTCCACATGGCCGGGAAAACCTTCTCCACCCTCCCCTGAATCGCCTCAATTTTAAGTCCGCGCTCGGCCGCATTCATGCGAAGCGCCTGGACCGCGGCCATGCTTTCCTCTATGCATACAAGGCGGGGGGTGTTTTTTGCCGAGAGAAACGTGAAAGTGCCCACACCGGCGAACAGATCAAAAAAAGCGTCCGGGGCGACCTGCCGCACCCATTCCCCCGCCTGCCGGGCAAGAAGCTCCGTGACAAAAAGGTTATTTTGAAAAAAACCTTTTGAGTGGACAAGGAGCGGCTCCCCACAAAGATGCACGCGGATAAAAAGCTCCTCTTGGTCCGACACGATCTCGCCTTTCTCAGACACTTTGAACGTTACCTTATCCACCCCCTTTTTGAGCTTGAATTTGGATTTAAAAAGAACAGAGAGCCTCTCATCCGCCAAAAGACAACCATCGACCGCCACGACATTTTGATTGTCCCGCGCGAAAAACCCCAGCGCCTGGGGTCTCGAATTATCACTGCTTGTCCGGTGGAGCGTGACACTGCGCCGGTAACCGTAATCGCGCGAAGACCGGCGGATGGGCTTGATCACCGTTTCGGGAAGGTCCAAATTCCTCATAAGCATCTCCCGTGTCTGGGATTCCTTGATCCGCAGTTCTTCTTCGTACGCGGAATGTTGGTATTGGCAGCCGCCGCATACGTTCACGTAACGACACGGCGGCTCGACGCGAAAAGACGAAAACTCGACCACCTTCACGGTTTTCGCCTTTAAAAAACTCTTCTTGTCCTGAATGATCCTGGCGATGACAAGCTCTCCCGGAAGAGCGCCCTCCACAAAACACGTCTTTCCGTCTACAAATCCGATACCGTCGCCGCCAAAAGCCGTTTTTTCTATTTTAAGCTCCACGTTCATCCCAACCGTCCGCCTTCTACAAAAAAAGTCCGGTAAATCTGCTCGGCCTGAAGTTCCGCATCGGCAATGCAATCCGGGATACCCACCCCGCGAAATGCGGCGCCTGCGAGAAAAAGACCCTTGTGTTTTTCCGTCTGTTTCTTAATCTCCGAGACAAGATTCAAATGCCCCACGCCGTACTGCGCCATTGAGTTTGGATAGCGCCTGAGCACGCTGAAAACGGGCGCTTCTTTTATATTCAGAAATTTGTTCAAATCTTCCAAAGCGCTTTCAAGAAGATCCTTGTCTTCCCGCTCAAAAAAAGATCTCCCGAACGCGCCTCCCACAAAAACCCGCAAAAGCACATAGCCCTGCGGCGCGCGGCGGATGAATTTTTGGCTGGAGAAACCGCACGCGATAAGACTGCTTTTTTCGATGCGCGGCACCACAAAACCGAAGCCTTCGAGTGCGTGGCCGACCGCTTCACGCCTGTAAGCAAGGTTCAGCGTGGCCACCGACTCATAAGAGATCCCGCCGAGCTTATCCGATAGAAGCTTTGCGCCGTTTTTTAAAAGAAGTGCGCTTTGCGCGGCAGGAAGCGCCAGGCACACCGCGTCCGCCACGCGAATCTGGCCGCTTGCCATCACGATCTTCCATTTTTTGTCCGGGGCCTCCTGAAAAACTTCTTTGACGGGGCTGTTGGGCTTGACCGACTGCTCCGGTATCCGCGCGGTCAGCGCTTGCGTCAATGTCTCCATACCGTTTCTGAATGATAGAAAAAGACTGTAGCGGGGACCGCTGGCTTGCCCCAAGACTTCTTTTTCCTTTTTCGCTTCCGCCAAAAGACCCTTCGTAACGCTTCCGTATTTTTGTTCCCACTCCTTAAAGCGCGGCATCGTCGCCGCAAGACTTAAAACTTCCGGGCTGCCCGTATAAATCCCGGCAAGCATCGCCTGCCCTACCCGCTCTAAAGCTTCTTTCCCAAAACGCCGGCGTATGAACTGACCGACACTCTCATCATTTCCATTTTTATTCTTTGGGACCAAGGTTTCCAAAAGCATTCTCATTTTACCTGACAGCGAAAAAATGGGTGTTTCAAGAAAAGTTTTGAGCCGAGTAGGCGCGATCAGGTAAAACCCTTCGGGCATCGGGAGAAGCTTTTGATGCCTGACGACAAAACTTCGACGGTTTTCAAAATTGGTATTGATGATTTCCGATTCAAGTCCGAGTCTTTTGCAAAGCTCGAGGCACGCAGGCTTCTCCGAGATAAAGGAATCGGGCCCTTTCTCAAGAATAAACCCTTCGCGCATCTCCGTCTCGATCACGCCGCCAAGTTTTGGCCCCGCTTCAAAAATTAAAATTTCAACCGGTCTTCCGTGCGTGCTCTCAAGCTCTAAAAGCCTGTGTGCGCAGGTAAGCCCCGCGATCCCGCCGCCGATGACCGCCACTTGAGGAATGCTCATGCGCTGACCTTTTGGACAGCGTTTACAATCTGCTGCCCCATCATTTCTATAAATAGAGGGTCATCCGCCACGGTTGCGGCCCTTAAATACCGAAGTCCGATCTCTTCACACACGTTCTTGACTTCAACATCAAGATCGTACTTTACTTCGACGTTGTCACACAAAAATCCGATGGGCACAAGGACCACATTCCGGAAACCGTTCTTTTTAATACTCGCGAGATTCTCTTTGACGTCCGGCGAAAGCCAGGGCTGACTTGGATCACCGCTCCGGCTTTGGTAAGCACATTCCCAAGTTTTAAGCCCAAGACAGCCGGCGACAAGCGCGGAAGCTGTCCTAAACTGACTCGCGTAGCCGCTTTTGTCCGACATTTCCACCGGAATCGAATGAGCAGAGAATAAAACAAATGTTTCTTTCCGTCCCCCCGAGGACAGATCGGACAAAACAGCTTCGAGCTTCTTTGTCTGCGCCTCGATAAACAAAGGATGATCGTAAAAAGATCCTGTGCAGGTGATTTCTATATTTTGAGCGGTGGCCTCTTTCCTGCCCTCTTCGACCCTGTCCATGTATTTTTCAAAACTGCTATAGCAACGCAGCGGTGAAAGCACGAAACCGATGACTTTTTCGACGCCGTATTTTTTTAAAATCTCAAAAGAATCTTTGAAGGAAGGAAATGAATGACGGAAGCCCACACCCACGGATAACGGGACCTGTTTTTTTTCAAACCATTTTTGGAGCGCGTCTTTTTGCCATTGTGTCGACACATTATAAAGAGAAACGCCGCCGATCGCCTCATAGTGGCGCAGTACTTCATCAAAACGCTCCTGCGGAATCCGCACGCCTTTCAAGACGCTCTCAAGAAAGGGCCGCACCTCTTCCGGTCTCGACGGACCGCCGAACCCTATCAGCAAAACCGCTGTTTTTTTACTCAATTTTATACTCATGAACTATCTCAACAAGCGCGATCACATTTTCGACAGGCGTCTCGGGCAAAACGCCGTGCCCGAGATTAAAAATATGTCCCGGCCGTTCTTTCACTGAGTCAAGGATTTTGCGGACATGTTTCTTGATAGTTTTGATGTTTTTTAAAAGTGCGCGCGGATCGAGATTCCCCTGGATCGCTTTCTTATGGCCTATCCGTTTCCAAGCGTCATCAAGTTCTATCCGGTGATCCACACCTACCACTTCGCTGCCCGCGCAAGCGAATTCCTCCAAAAAATGGCCCGTATTCGTGCCAAAGTGAATTACCGGCACCTGATTTTTAAGTCCTTTGATGACTTTTTTTGAAAAAGGAAGGGCGTATTTTTTATATTCTTCGACGGAAAGACAGCCGACCCAGCTGTCAAAGAGCTGCACAGCCTGCACACCGGCCTCGATCTGCGCCTCTAGGTGCAAAATAGTCGCCGCGGTGATCTTCTCCATCAAAATCTTCCACACAGCGCCGTCGGTCCGCATGAATTTCCTCGTCTTGACGAAAGAGTCGGAGGAACCTCCTTCGATCATGTAAGACGCGAGCGTGAACGGCGCGCCCGCAAAACCTATCAAGGGTATGCCGGCTTTAAGCGCTCCCCGCGTCTGGCGTATCGCTCGATACACAAACGAAAGGGACTTTTTGGGGTCGGCCTCCGACAGGGCCTCGACATCACCGGCCGTTTTGACCGCGGAAATGGAGGGGCCGTCCCCCTTCAGGTAATTTAATTTCAAACCCAAAGGTTCGACGATCAGTAAAATATCGGAGAAAATGATCGCGGCGTCCGCGCCTATTTTTTCCTGCGCATTCACCGTCACTTCAGTCACAAGATCCGGATTTTTACAAAGCGCCAAGAACGGCACTCTGTCGCGAATCGCGCGGTACTCTTTCATGTAGCGCCCCGCCTGGCGCATCAGCCAAACGGGCGTATAAGGCGCTTTTTCAAGGCGGCAGGCTTTGAGAAAAGGGCTTTGGACCCATGCTTTTTTCAATGGATTCTGTTTTTTTCTTCCAAAATTTTTTTCGCATGCTCGGCCGCTTTCATTACGAGCGGTCCCATTTTCGGGCTTTCAGGCTGAATATCCGCTTGAAGGCCAAATGAAACAAGCGCCTGCGTGCAATCCGGGCCTACCGACGCCACTACGATCCTAGCGAGCGCTTTTTTCAACGCTTCCGCCAAACCCAGCGATCCTGCCACCTTAAAAAGATGGTCCACCTGCACGGCGGTAGTAAATAAAGCCAGCTGCATTTTACCCGCCACAATGTTCTTTACCGCGTTCTTCAGCGGCTCGAGATTGTCCGGCAGAGTCCAGCGATAGACCGGGACCACCAAAAGGTCCGCGCCCCTTTTCCTTAGTCCGTCCAAAAGTTCCGGATTTGAAACGCCATACTCCTGCACCGCGACACAGCGCCCTTTAATCGGTATTATTTGCTGGTTTTCGTCCAACACCCTCAACAGTTCCTTCCAGGTGTTGGGCTCCGGCACGGTCAGAGAGAATGGGATCTCAAGCTCCCTCAAGACGCGAATAGGCTTGGGCCCGCGCGGCACGATTTGGCATGCCTTGAACGCGGCGATAATTTCTTCTTTTTTATAACGCGTCTCAAGCGCTCCCACCAACGCTCTTGTGCCGACCCCCGTAAGAAGAATAATGAGGCTGATTTCTTTCCTGAAAAGTTTTTCGGCAAACACAAAAGCCTGCAGGTTATTCTCCAACGGCACTTCTTTTAGGGCCGGCGCCGGAAAAGGATTGCCGCCGTTCAACTCGATTAAGTCCGCCATCGTCTGAGAAAGACGGCTTTCAAAAAATACAACGTTGAGGTTTTTTAGTTCAGAACCGTTTGCCATGGCCTTCTTCGATCGCTTCTTGGTACACCGCTTCTGTTTCGCCGGTCATTCTATCCAGTGAACAAATCTCCGCCGCCATCCGGCGGCCCTCCTCGGCCACTTGTTTGGACAGCGAAGGGTCCGATATCACCCGATGAATGGCATCCGCGAGCGCCTGCGTATTTTTCGGCTCTACAAGATACCCGTTGACTGCGTTTTTTATATAGGAATTGACGGCCCAAATGTCCGTCACCACCACGGGCTTCCCGGCGATCATCGCCTCCATCATCGAAAGCCCGAAGCCTTCGCGAAAAGTGGCCGGGTGCACGAAAATATCCATCACCGATAAAACCTTTGTCACATCCTTTTCCCCTGGAACAAGCTTCACGTGTCTCTCCAGATTCAAGTCCTTTATCAGCTTTTGGAGATTATCTCTTTCCCGGCCGTCCCCCAGGATCAAAAGGAAAGCATTCACATTCTTTTTTCGAAGCGCGGAGAGCGCCTTCACGAGGTACTCGTGTCCTTTGTCCTGCACAAGCCTTGAGACTGACCCCAAGACAACTGCCTTCTCATCAATGCCATATTCTTTTCGAACAGCTGAAGTGTTCTTTTGCGCAAGGCGCCGCAAAAAATCTTCGGTGTCAATCGCGTTTTGGACAACTTTAATCCTGGAGGGATCGACCGCATGCGAGTTCTTCAATTCCTCGGCCACGAGCGGACTGATCGCGATAGTTCTCCCGCCCCAGCAGCCGAAAAGCCTTCTCCCAAAACGGGGTTTATAGTAGCCGTGGGCGGTCGTCACTACCGGCACCCCTGTGGCCCGCGCTATAAAATAAGCAAGCACTTGCGTCACCCGTGTATGCGCATGGATGATGTCAAATTTTTTCTCTTTCACGAGCCTTATGATCTGCGGAAGCGCCCAATAGAGCTTTGGATTTAGCTCGCTTTTCGTCTTTATGTTAAATTGAAGAAGGTGGAACTCTCTCTCCTTAAATTCCTCGGACAGGCCGCCCCCTGAAGAAAGAACGCAAACCTGATGCCCCTTCTTTATCATTCCTGACCCAAGAATCAAGAGGTAGCTCGAGATACCCCCGATATTAAGGTGAGTCGTTATATGAAGAACCTTGAGTGACTTTTGATTTTTCATGAGGAGCTTATTATACACCATCAAAATGACCCTCCCTCTTAATTAAACCAAAACACCCCCCCTTACGTCTAATAAACTAAAAGAGATAACCAATCCTCTTTGACAGTCGATTTAAAGAGGAGTAAACTAACACTTCATTAAGGGAGGTTCTTTCATGCAACTCAAAAAATCAATTTTTATCCAATCTTTCTTACTTTTGTCCGCGTTTACTTTTTTAACCGGCTTGCCCCTAGCCCAGGCCAGGGACAGGGACAATAATCCTCCAGGCCCTATCGGCGGCCGGGGAACCAACTGGGAGAATCCTCCGGGACGCGCAGGCGGACCGGGCGCATCACCGGATCGACGTCACTGGCATGGCAATCCTCCGGGATTGGCCGGTGGGCCGGGTTACGGCCCCCAGTGGGATGCCTGGTTTGAGAAACATTCAAACCTCCGGTCCAGAATCGACCGTAATAATGACGGGGTCATTGATGGGCGCGAATGGAGATTGGCACATGATCGGTGGCCGCACTTAAATCCTCCCGGTCCTATCGGAGGACCCGGCGCGGGAACAAGGTGGAAAGATAACTAATGAAAAACTTTACTCTTGCCATTCTCATAGCTTTTGTGGCGTTTCTTATCCTGTCTACCGCGGTCGTGGGTATCGCCGTAATTGAAGACGGGCAGTCTGGCGTAAAAGGTGACTTGGGTAAAATAGCCGACCAACCTGTCAACACCGGCTGGCACTTCTACAACCGCGTCTTCAGCTGGATCGAAGTCTGGAACATCAAATCTCAGGAAGTCAAAGAAACCGCCCAGGTCCCTTCTTCCGAAGGACTTATCTCCACGCTCGACCTTTCCATCATTTACAACGTTACCAAGGATAAAGTGGTATTTGTCAGGAAAACCATCGGCGCCAATTACCGCGAAACGATCCTCGAGCCCTATATCCGCGAATCCATCCGCAACGTGATCAGCGGCTACGAAGTCAAAGCGCTTTACAGTGAAAAATCGAGGAAAGAGATCGGGGAAAAAATACTCCTCTTCCTTCGTGAGAAGCTCGAACCGCGCGGCATTACCGTTCAAGACGTGCTGTTAAGAGACGTGAGGCTTCCCCAGGCATTCGGTCAAAGTATCGAGTTAAAATTAAGGACGGAGCAGGAGTCGTTGCAGAAAGAATTTGAGCTGACCAAAGCAAGAAAAGACGCCGAGATCGAAGTAGCGCGCGCTGAAGGCGTGGCCAAATCCAACCTCATCATCGCCAACAGCATCTCCGACAAATACCTGCGCTATCAGTGGATCCAGGGTTTGCAGAAAAACGACCTGCAGGTCGTTTATGTTCCCACTGAGGCAAGTTTTCCTATCCTGGAAGCGAACCGCATGAAGGGCGGTTTTAAGGAAGAGGCCTAGTCGGTTTTTTCGAGCTCCGGCGAGTACGGTGTCACGACGCTGTAGCGGCGGCTCAATTCATTGATCTCTCTTAAAAGCTCTGTATTTGAACCTTCCGTCGTAACGCGGCTTATCAAATAATAGATCCTGTTGAACGCATACCCGCGCATGATATCGGCGGTCCCCTTTTTGGCCTCGCTCAAAGAGCGCGAAAAAATAAGTTCTTTTGTCTTCCCGTCAATGTCGCCCAGAAGCTGCATCGAAAATTTATCCTCGTCGGTATAGGTGCCAAAAAGCGTAAACTCGGCGTTGCGGTAAAAATCGGGAAGTGATTTCGGAAAAACATTGTTCTCCCCCAAACCGCTCAAACGGTAACGCAAGTTCAAAAAAAGAGGGTCGCGGATCTTGTCGTAAAACGCGGCAAGCCCATCGTCTATTTTCGGGATCTCGCGCACAAATTCCGCCCAACCGCGGTTTTGGTAAGCAATAAAATCAAGCAGATACCGGTTGACCTTCGCGCCGCCACTGTAAGCGAAAACAGGTCGTTTTCTTTCATTGATGCGCGTGATAGAATTGATAAGGTCCCTTGAATTCACGATGCCATAGGTCGGACGGCCGTCGGAAATCAAGACCACATTGGAAGGGCGGCGCTCCAAAGGCAGCTTGACGATCCCGTCAAAAGCGGCGTACACGTCGGTGCGTTCGCTCGCGGTAAGCGATGACACAAAGCGCTCGGCTTCTTTGATCGTCTGCGGCGTAGCCGGCAAGGACTGCGGCGAAAAGAAAAACGTTTTGTCCTTGAAAGCGACGATATTGAATAGGTCGCCGGGATTGAGATTGGAAAGACAGTACTGGATGCCTTTTTTAAATTCCTCAAGACGCCGGGACGAGATGCTGAGAGACGCGTCGATTGTGAATAAGATCTCTTTCGGCATGACTTTAAGCACGTTTGCGCCTTTTTTCGCGAAAATTTTGATCATGTAATACTTCTGGGGATACCCGAGATTTTCATACGTATAAACTTCGATATCCATGAAATCATCCAGAGATTCGTACTGGACAACCTTATCTTTCGGTTCCTGAGTGGCCTTATCGGCGGAAATGCCTTCTTCTCCCCCGGCATCCGATGCGGACGGCGTGAAACCAGGCATGCCTTCCTCGGGGTTTACTCCCATGTTAGCGGGAGAATAAAAATCGCCGGAGGCCAAGGATTTTTGTAGATTGCGCAATATATTTTGATCATCCAGTTTGCTTCCGCCCACCACTTTTCCGGTCATACGCGAGAGAAGGCCCACTGTCGGTTTTTCCTGAAACGGGATTTTCTCTTTGAGCTGTCTTTCCTCAGTCCGCACAACCACATTCTCAAAATCGCGGCTGTGCAGGACGGAAGCGCTTGCCGATTGGGATCTTTGGGGAATAATATCCTTCGACGCTTCTTCCACAAACACTCTTTTCTCCAGCACCGATTCCAAAGGAATGTCTTTGACCGCGGCGGAAGTCTTCACGGGCCCTTGCGCAGACCGGAGTGCATTCACAAACTGGCGAGTATTGAAAGGGCCTTGACGTTTTAGCGCCATGGGGTTTGTTTCGACGGATTTTACCTTGAAAAACGGGGAGTTTTTCTCGGCGATCTCGGAATGGCTCTGCATATAAATAAACATGGATGCGGCAATAAGCGCAAGATGCAAGATAAGCGAGAAAATAACCGGCCTCGCAAAAGGATGATTACGAACCTTTTCCAGATCCAACGGAGATATCCTTAATTTTTTCGACCCACTCGCTTTCGGGATAGCGGGTTTTGAGCTCTGTCAGGGCTTTCCCCGCTTCCTCGGGTTGGTCAGTATTTGCAAAACACTCGGCCGCTTTGTAGAGCGCCCAAGGCACATATTTTGCGTCATCATAGAAAACAGCGACAAGCATGAAAGCCTTTGCGGCTTCCGAAATATCTCCTTGCCTTAGGCGCATCCCGGCGATCTCAAAACGCGCGCGGGCAGCGACCTTAAGCTCATCGTCAAAACGCAGCGCCTCGTTGAAATTTTTCTCTGCCAAAAGCAGATCGTCCTTTGCTAAAGACGCGATGCCGATACCCAGATATGCGTGCGGTGCGAAGCCCCCATCCGGTTTAAGGCTGACCGCTTTGGAATAATACTCCACGGCTTTTGGGTAGTCTTTGAGGCCCATAAAACTCTCTCCCAGGAAAAAATTGATTTCATGGCCGAGGTCCTGATCTTTGAAACGCTCCGGAAGAACGGCTAGTATTTTCTTCATCGCTTCATAACGGCTATCATCCAGATAATACTGGACAAGCCAGAAAGCGGCGTCAAGCGGCACCGCGATGTCCGGTTTGCCCAGAAAAATAGCTTCGTAAAGCGCGCTTGCCTTTTCGAGATTTCCAGCCTGGATATAAACCGACCCCAGGTGTGATTCAACCTCCCTGGAGAAAGGATGCCCTGTTATTTCCTGAAGAATTTTTTCATAAAAAGCTATTGATTCTTCGAGTGCGCCGCCTTTTTCAAGACTCACCGCCGCGCCGTATAGAGCTTCGGGATAAAGCCTTGAGGAAACATAATTTTCCGTTACTTTCTTAAAAGCTTCTGACGCGTCCGCAAACCTCAAAAGGGCCTCAAGTGCCACACCGAGCTTGTAATAAACAATGTCCAAAAAAGGGCTTGCGGGATAACTTTTTACAAACTCGGCGGCGCGACTCGCCGCCTCCTCAAACCGCTTCGCGGCCAAATCAATCTGAATAATTTGGAGAGCCGCCTGCTGCGCGGATTCATCGGAAGGATATATTTCAATAAACCGGCTGAAGTTCGCTTTCGCGGCTTCGGAATCCCGCGCTTTAAGCTCCAAGAGCGCTTCTTTGTACAAAGCCGCTTTCGCGACATCCGCCTCGGGGTACTCAGCAAGAAGCGTTTTGTAGGCGGTCAAAGCGTCCGGGATGTTCCCAAGCGTTTCCAGGATCTGCGCCTTTTCAAGATAAGCGCGAGGCGCGTTAGAGGTTTTGCGTTCTATTAGCTGCCGAAGCCCGTCGAGCGAAAGCTCTTTTTTATCCAAAAGCGCCAAAACTTGGGCTTTTTTAAGGACCGCCTTTTCTTCAAGCGCATCGCTTCTCTTGGGGTTGGCTAAGAGAGCCTCCAGATGAAAAAGTGCGGCTTCGTATTCTTTTTTGTCGGTCAAAAAATACGCTAAAAGATAATCAATGTCGGGGCCAATCTCACTTTGGGCGATCATTGCTTTATTGTCTTCAAAGCGTTTCAGCGCGCGCTCAAGATCTTGAGTCTGAAAATCGCAGTAAAACAGGCCCAAAAGCGCTTTTTCTTCCGGCGCTTTTGTAAAAAGCCCCTCATAATAGCCGGCGGATTTTGTAAAATCCTTTTGATCGAAATAAATTTCCGCGAGCTTAAACTGCGCCTGCCTTGTGATTTCAGCGGGATCAATTTTACCCGCCGCCAGCTCATAGCTCTCGATCGCCTTCTGGATATCACCCTCTTTCAAATAGGCGTCTCCCGTCGCGAGCCCCGCGTACGCCGCGAATTCACTGTCGGAATAGTTTTTCGTGAGTTTTTGAAAAGCGCCCAAAGCCTCTTTTGTCCTGCCTCTCGCGTCGTACGTTCTTCCGAGATAAAAAAGCGCGCCACTCCGGATATTGGGATCCGACGCGTCTTTTGAAAGCTTCAATAGAATACGAATCGCTTCAGGAAGATCGCCAAGATAAAATTTCGCGGCGCCCGCGCGAAAATGCGCCATCGGCACGCGCTCATCCTTCGGAAAATCCCGGATAAACGCGTCAAAATAATTGACCGCGTTACGGTAATCCTTTGTGAAATAATAAGAATCAGCTGCGCGGTAACGAGCGGCCGCGAGCTCCGGTGACAGGGGATTTTGTTGGATGAATTTCTCGTATTCGCTGATCGCGGGGCGGTACATCTGGCGCGCATAGAGGCCGTTGGCAAAATCAAGCGAGGAAGCGCCGGTGGAATTTTCTGCAGGACTGGCTTCACTTTCAGCGGAGAATGTTAGCGGATAGCGGATAGCGGATAGCGTACAGAAAATAAAAAAAATGACTGAAAATACTATTTTTTTCATAAAATATGTTTAAAAAATTATTAACGGTCGGTTTACTATACGCTACACGCTATCCACTAAACGCTACTGCTCCTTCACCGTAGCAAATGAAATATTCCAGATCTTTGCTTTGGCACATGCGTCAAGTACACTCACCACGTACTCATGGTAGGCCTTTTGGTCCGCTCTCAAGATCACGGGCTGTCCGGGATATACTTCCACCGTTTTCTTCAAAAGAACTTCAAGCGCCGGCAAATTCAGTTTCTTTTGGTTTACCACGATCGTGCCGTCCTTCATGATATTGATGATGACTTCGCTCGGCGAAATCTGAAGCTCTGAAGCCGTCTGCGCCTTCGGCACCGAAATATTAAGCTCACTTTCAAAATTAAAATAAACAAAAAGCGCCATGAAAAAAAGAAGGTTGATGAACATGATGTCGATCATCGACGTCATCTGGATCGCCGGACGCTGTTTGACGTACTCGGAGGCGTCAAATTTGATCATTTTTTAAATCTCCTTTTATTATTCCGCGGCCGCGATTTCCTGCAAGATCTCCGCGGATGCGCGCTCGGCATTGAGCGTGATCGTGCTGATCCTTGCCCTGAAATAAGCATAAAACACCAGGATCGGCACTGCGATGATAAGGCCGAACGCAGTCGTAATCATGGCTTTCGCCAAACCTTGCGCCAGCGGGATGGGTTTCACGATCCCGGCCTTAAAAGCCTGATAATTAAAAGCCTGGATCATCCCCAGCACCGTGCCCAAAAGCCCCAGCATCGGCGCAATCACCGCCATATCACCCAAGTAGCCGAGATTCTGCCAAAGCTTTTCTATTCTTGTTCTTCCTTCGTATTGGATCGCCTCCTCCACCACAGTCTTGCCTTTGGATCTCTTGGAAAGTCCCTGAAGCGCGATGGCCGAGATCATATTCGGCTGTTGTTTGCACACGGAAATAGCTTTCTCGTGGTTTCCTTTTTCCAAAAGGAAAAGAAGGTTTTCGGTAAAATCGGGAGGCGTCAGTCTTTCGGGAGTAACATACTGGAAATGATAAATGACCGAGGCCACGGCCGCTACCGAGATGGCCCCCAGAAAAATCATGCAGCTACCGCCAGCAAGGATAAGCTGCCAGAGCGACATTCCTCTGTCCACAGCGGCGGCGACCTTGTCGGCATTGGCTGCAAAAGCGTTGTAACTCAAAAATAAAGCCGCGATCAGAAAAAATGAAGCTGTGTAGAGATTAAAACGAAACTTTTTTAGCATGCAAACCTCCCGATTGAGAAATAGTTTCGATAGGACGCTAGAAACTTTTATTTATTATAGCAAAAAAGGAAGGATTGCGATACCCGCAGGGGTTTGTTCCCGGCCCCTCGGGCGTCCCTTTCGGGGATACTCCTGGAGGCCTCCCCTCCGGCGTCACCCGCTCGCAAGATTCACCTTGCACCCTTCTTCCTTCTCCATAGCGATTAGCCCTTTTTCGACTGCTCATGAATCCGAACTAAATGCTATGGGATACGGCCAAACAGCTACGCTGTATTCTTTTGACGTGGAGGCTGTTTGGCTTGAGGGTTCCCAAGCATTTAGAGAGGATTCATAGTCGAAAAAGGGCTAGAGTCCGCCGTAGCTTTAGCGAAGGCGGACGGGGAGCGCAAGAAGAAGGAAGAAGGGTAGTTGGAAGAAAATTTACGCGGCGGTGCCGATGGAGGCGACTGCTTCGTAGAATTTCTGGAAGACTCTCTGGAAGTCGATCGGGACAATCGGCTCGAAGAAGATCACGTTGCCGCGGATCTCTAGCCTGCCTTTGACGATGAAGTCATGGCTGCCGGCCAGGATCTGGGCGCCAAGTGCATTGACACTGATCGCGTACCGGCCCCTAACCATGAGGACTTTGAGACCCGTGCTGTCTATAGAGAGTGATTTTTTGTCTTCTTTGTCGACAAAGAGCACGTTATTTTCGGCTTTGTATTGGCCTTTTATGTCTGCGTAGATCGACTCGATGGAGCTTGCCTGCGAGACATGGATCCTTCCTTGGAAGAAACTCATGAATTCTTCGTATCTTGCGCCCAGCTGCGCTTCGAGACCCTCTGTAGATTCAACAATTACGTGGTCTTCAATGGTCATTTTTCCTTGCAGTTTTTCTTTGCGGCGGCGGATCTCATCGAAGAAGAAAGGATTTTCGAGCACCATCTCAAGCGTCCAAACCATCGCCTTCGGTTCTCTGGAAACGTTCGCGGGAATATTTTCAAAATTATCGCTGAAACTCGGGTGGAAAGTACGGAGCATAAAGTCTTGATAGACCCCTTCCATCGCTTTCTCATCTATAAGCTCCTGATTGATGACCTTGGGCGCGATGGACGGAAGAATTTTTATAAGTTCCGCATAAACCATTCTCTTATCTTCCGAGGACAATTGGGCGAAATCGGTTTCCCCCCTCAAAAGGCTCCCGATAAGATCCTGTCTTTGAGCATCCAGCTTGTTCAGATGATCCAAAAGCTTTATTTTGGCCTCAAGGTTGAAATCCCCATCGAGAACGATCGGGTTCTCGACACCTTGCTTACGGGCTATGGTTTCGACCGTCTTGAGGTTATCTTCGGACTTCGAAGCGGAAACACGGTAAATGTGGACGCCTTCCCTGCCCTTCACGGCGTCAAGGACCGCTTTATAATCAGATTGATGGGTAACTGCGATTAAAATGGGCTGGCCGCTTTCAGTCTTTGCTGCCAGGCGGGAACCCGCTGGTTTTTTCTCCCCTATAAAAATCTCGGCGTTCTTGATATTGAAATCGCCGGGGTTGCCCTGATCTTTACCGTGATGGATCAATATTGTTTGCAGATCCACTTCCAGAAATTGCTCCACTTCCAAGATAGGAATGATCACTTCGATCCTGCCGTCACTGCGAAGCAAGGCTGATGCTTCCGTGTCAGGGTTTTCTGTCGACCGCACCTCAAATTTCCCATTCTCTTTGTCCGCCACCGAGAGCCGATAAGCCTCTCCCTTGAAATTTCTAAGGTCTACAGTAAACTGGGCCAGTTTTTTCTCGGGATCCACCACTAAGATCAGGCTCTTATCCTGATATTCAGGAAACTGAACATCATAACTGCGAATATACTCCACAGCTTCACCCGCGAAAGAGCCGCCATAACGTAATTCAAAAGCTTGCGTCTTTTTGGTTATTTTCCAATGAACGGATTCCCGGCGCTCGGAAGACGATAGATCCCGGCTGTCCTCGCCCTCGGTCAAAAGCCTGGAAGACCTAAGGTCAAACCGTGTTCTTTGTTTTTTTCCATCTTTTTCGTAGCGGGCTACAACGGTACCTCCAAACACCCCCTCTTCCACAAAATCGACCACTTCAATCGTGATCGTGATGGCTTCGGGTTTGACAGAAGGGTGCCGTTTCACGACCTCTTCCCTGGCTATATCATCGACCAATTTGTTAGTTTGAAGCCTGAAATAGTAAAAACCACCGTTTTTCAGTTTCACCACAATAAGACCAAACCTGGATTGAATCGTCACATCCTCAATATCCGACGCCTCGATCCCAAATCTTTTTTGAAGTGTTTCACGGGTCAATTGACCGCTTAAATGCATTCTTTCCACGGATTCACCTGCATAATTCGTATCGATGCCCAGCTTATCCGTAATCGACTTGAACTTTTCTAATCTCACCTTCTGCCGCTCCCTGGCTAAGCTATCTTCTATCTGTTCTTGGGTCGTAGGATGAAAACGGCGTCTGTATGCCTCGTAACCCACATAGGCGACCCCCGCCCCCATGGCCGCAAGCATGGCGGTTATAAGATAAGCTTTCTTATTCCATCCAAACCACGATTTCTTTTCGGATCCCGTATCCTTGTTTTTGGCGGCCATGCGTGCGCCGGAAGAGGCGGCCCGCTCGCGAAACTTTCCAATTTCAACAAGAAGTTCATTTCGAAGCGCCTCGATCGTTTCAATGTCCTTGGCAAGAAAAAGACTGTCGCGCAACTGCCTTGCTTTAGGCGAAATGGCCTCATAAGCCCCACGAATATTTTGCTGAAGTGGTCCCATCTCTTCGGACAATTCAGCGAGGTTTTGAAATTTACCGCTCCCGATCTGCATCTGAATAGCCTCAAAACTAGCTTCCAGTGTCGAAATACGAGTAATTAGTTTCTCAGCTTCTGAAATTCCACTATCCCCCGGTTCCTCTTTCGCCAGCCTAGCGCCGGAGATGAGCCCTCGGCTTTTCTTTTTAGCCTCTTTAAGCTTAACCAGAGTGTCCACGATTACAGGATCTATACCCGAGCGTCCTACTTCAGCAAAGAAACGGTCGCGTTCAATATTGACGGGCTTCGTTGCCGTCTTGGGAGTAAGGACCGCAACCGTCGTGGGTTGAACGGAAACAGCTTGGGCTGGAGCAGAAATAATCGGCGTATGAGAAGGAGCTTTCGCGCTTTCAAGAATGCCTATAATCCGGCGCAATTCTTCCGCTTCTGTAGGATCGGATTGCGCCGCCAACGGGTGGCTCTGCCTGACATAATCAGTCATTCGCTCTAGGACCTCAAGACCTTCCGGCGTCTCAAGACTAAGCCGGGTGGTGTCGCGCAAAGTAAAATAAACCGATCTGCTGGTTTCGGGATCATAGGTAAATTGCTCCTTCCTTTGCACAGACCCACCGGAGCTTGATAAACCAAACGTAACCTTCACATGGATAGTTGTCGGGCTGTTAAAAAGACCTCGGCTCACATCTATCGTCTTTTCACCGTCCCAAACAACGACTTGGAGCTCATCCAAGGACTCTGTCTGCGCCCCAACGCTTGGACCTTGAGCCTCGAGAATCAGGGTTCTTGTAATTTCTGGCTGGTGGGTGCTCGTTGCAAGCTGCTTATAGTTAAGCGTCACGGAACCATTCTGCAAATTAATGGGCGAGGGCAAGACCAACTGCGTGCGATCCTTCCACGGGAACACCTGCGCGTAGGCCGTCACGTTTTGGAACTCGTTCGCGTTTAAAACGGCGGTAGAATTGTCGGTGGTGTTCCAGAGGATAAGATTTTCGCGGATGGAACGGTAGGTATAACCCCCAACCACCTTGTCAAACGGCTCTTTCATGAGAAGAACCCGGACATTTCCGTCAGAGCTGGTAGCCACGAGTTTGCCCGTCTGCGGCGTGAAGTAAAATGTGTCGGTATGCTGGACTTCAGGCTCCGTTTCCGGTCGGTCAATGGCGCGATTCTGGTAGGTCAAAACGACCGAGTCGTTGTTGAGTTGGATGTCGGAAATATCGTTCAATTCAAAACGTTCGCCAAAATCGACGATAAATTCGCCTGTGCGGGCGTTAAAAACCAGAAAATGGTCGTGGACTTTTGCCGGCTCGTAACGGCTGACTTCGGAAGCGTGAACAACCACAAAGTTCTGGTCGGACGTGAACTGGATGTCTTTAACTTGCGCGGCGTAGTAGCCGCCGATCGTGACTTCGCTCAAAATATTTCCCGTGGCCGATTCGCGCAAAACCACCGTATCCAAAGTCGTCGCCGCCTGACCACCCGGGCTGCCCACCTGCTGTAAATCACGGTGGCGCAGGAAAATATCCACGGAGCCATTGGAGCTCTGGAAAACCTCAAGCTCTTTGGTCAAAAGATCGATAATCGTCTGAAGGCCCGCCTTTTCCGTGTATTGATAATAATCAGGTACCGCTTCCGTTTCCCTTAAGACGCCCTGGTCATCCAGATCGAACCGGAAAGTATCGTTTTGGGACGGAATGAATGTCTCGGTCAAGATGGCTGGCGTTTCGCGCTTTTCAAGCTCTTCCACCCCCGGCTTGAATTTCTTTCCCTCCGCCAGCCGCGCGCCGGCGGGTACTAACGGTTGCTGTTGAGGTTGTTGAGGCTGAAGGCGCTGTTGTAAAAGTTCTCTCTCCCTCTGGATCGCCTCTCTCCTCTTCTGGTCCCGCTGTCTCCTCTTGATCAAAATTTCTTCGAGGATTCTCCTTCCGCCGGATACAGGCGTGATATCTTCTGCCGCTAAACGCTCCAACTGCCGGAGCTCCGAAGAAAGCCTGTCATGCTCCAAGGTGCCCGCCGCGGTATTTCTGAGCCTGTCTGTCACCTGCCGGACACGCCCCTCCAAATGATTTTGCCGGGCCTGGATTTGCGCAGGAGTCAGGGGTATCCTTGGAGCGCGCGCGTTCACGTCCGGGTGTATCCATTCGTTCGTGCGGGCCCAGCCGCCTCCTTCCCACACAAAAGTCTGCATCGCCCTGGCGTGATGGATGCGTCTGGCGTCGAGCGGGTGCTGGTAAATGACGATCTTTGCCTTTAGTTTCAAGCGTCCTTCACTTTCCATGAGTGTAATAAGCTCGATGAGCGCCCTGTAAAGGTCGCGTCTGACTTCCCACGCGCTGAGCCTCCAGCTCCCCTGCCGCCTGCGGGCGATCTGCTCGACTATAGTACGCGTAACATCGTGCTGTGTGTGAATGTTAAGAGGGCCGAACTCACCTTGCGTAATAAATTGCTGTTCCGCCTGGTCAATGCCCTGTAAAAGGCCATGCATCAGGTCAAAAAGCGGATCCCTGTGATTCGGGTCCTGGGTGACAAGACCATAAAGGATATCCCTAAACTCTCTCGTCAATTCCTCCGAGTAGCGGGGCATCAGAGCGGCGTTTTCGCCAAAAACCATCCTGAGATTCAAGTCCGGCCGGTAGCGAAGACCGCCTATTTCAATGGGGCCATTTTGAGGATCGTAGATCAAAGGATGAGTGGCTTCGGGATTCAGCGTGTCAAAGTCCATGCCGTAAAACCAGCCATAGTACTTGCCGGTTGTTTCATCGTATTCCACGTGGCGCAGCGGGGACTTCAAAAAACGGCCTCGCGTAATGACCCGCAGAAGCTCCTGCAATTGGGGATCCAGGTTCCGCCGAAAAGCAAAAAAGTCGTTGGCTTCCTGCTCGGAGATCTCAGCTCGAGCGGCCATCACGGGATAATTGTTCCGGTCTAGATACCGGTCCGTGCGCTCGGCCAAGGACGCGTCCGCCATGTACCTGCCAAGCATCCTCCCGGGGTTGATCCCGTCAAACAGTTCCTCGATACGGCCCGTTTGCACGTTCACGAGCGCCGCATTGGCGAGCTTGACGTACCGAGTGCCATCCGGATTTAGAAATTGAAATTGGCTCTCCCGCCTCTCCAAATGAACAAACGCTTCATAAGGAACGCGGTTCGGCGACGGATATAGTGTTATGACCTTCATGTCTTTGTCCAGGAGCGCCGCATAAAACCGCAAAGGACCGTTGGGCGTCCAAGCCGGGTCGATGGTATGATTGGCCAGGATGCCGCGCAATAAAACGGCTTCATTTTCGACGCGGCCAAGATCCGTCTGCCGGTCCCGAATATCATTTTCAAGCTGCCCCTCCTCGCCCTGCAGCGTGGCAAGGCGGAGATCATCCCGGCCCACCAAAGAGGTGTCATTGGCGGCGGCCGTTTCCTCCTCCTCATCAAGAGGGTTCATGTGAATACGTCTTGGCACCGTCCGGGATGAGACAACCCCCAGATCCACGCCTCTGGGTTTTAATTGATCCCGGATATCCACCAAACGCATCATTTGGACAAATTGAGCCGAAAGATTTTGAAAATAATTTTTGTCACGCTCCAACTGGTTCCGCAGGTCTTCCAAACGCGCCTGCGCCGCGCGTAATTCGCCCGCCTGCTGGGGGTTCGGAAAATTTCTCAAATGCGAAGCATTCGCGGCCTCAAAGTCCGCAATATAGTTGTCGAGACCGCTTACACCGAAATGCACCCTGACATAGGACACGACGTTGCCCCTCCTGACCTGCCTGAAAAAAGCATCCGGATTGGCCTGCATGAGCCTCTTTAACGCCGGTGAAAGCGCGGCCCTTTCCACAGGAGTGCGATGGTCCAAGGGTCTGATTATCGAAGGGAAGTCATAAGTCATCGGTACAAAAACGCCGGGAAGCGGCTCTTCCACCCCATAACCATAAAGCCGTTCCAGGTGAAATTCAGCTTGGGCCAGACCGCGGGATAACTCTTCCTTGGACCTGCGCTCTACCTGAGGCAAGAGCTCATGGATAGCGCTGGCGGGATTCAAAAGCTCCTGCAGATTGTAAAGGTAGATATCGGCTTCGCGCTGGTAGAGAACGCGATTCG